>Ga0070665_100000285_pt1 | contig 80546 bp, 128 predicted proteins | sample KBSS13metaG_FD_65862 | JGI IMG/M metagenome (GOLD analysis project Ga0070665, IMG submission 65862) | Switchgrass rhizosphere microbial communities from Kellogg Biological Station, Michigan, USA - KBS S1-3 metaG | ecosystem: Host-associated > Plants > Roots > Rhizosphere > Soil ... | reverse complement strand
TCGGCCAGGCGCAGCATGCGTGCCTTGTTGATCGCGTAACGCTGCGTCGTGCAATTGCGCAGCATTTGCAGCAGCCACAGGTATTGACGCGGATCCAGGCCCGGCTGGATCACCAGCGGCGCATCCTTGGAGAACAACCACTTCAACGCTTTCAACGGCACGCCGGGCGCGGCCCAGGGCGATGCGTAACCCGGCGAGATCTGGCCGGCGTTGGCGAAACTGGTTTCGTGTGCGGGCGCGGGCTGGCGCTCCACCACGGTCACTTCGAAACCGGCGCGCGCCAGATACCAGGCGCTGCTGACGCCGATGACGCCACTGCCTGCGACGAGCACGCGCATCACTTCCAGCCGTTGATGAAGAACGTGATCACGATGGCGTTGGTGAAATCGATCAGGAACGCGCCGACCAGCGGCGCGACGAGGAAGGCGCGCGGTGCCGGCCCGAAGCGTTCGACCAGCGAGTCCATCACCGCCATGGCGTTGGCGGTTATGCCGAGCATGAAGCCGGCGAAGCCGCCGGTGATGACGGCCGCGTCGTAGTCGCGACCCATCAGGCGCAGCAGCGGCCAGCAGCAGAACGCGACGACGATGGCCGTCTGCAAGGCGAGATCGACGAGCAGCGGCGTGGCCATGCCGGCGAGTTCCCACAGGTGCAGGTCCATCAGCGCAACCGAGATGAACAACGAGAGGCAGATGCTGCCGATGCCTTCGATGCTCGGCATCGACAAACGGAACCAGCCGAACCCATCGTCGAGGTTGCGGATCAGCGCGCCGACGAGCATCGCGCCGGTGTAGCTCGGCAGGGTCACGCCGAGCGCGTGCACGCCGTCGCTGATCCATGCGCCCACGCCCATCGCGACCAGAAGCAGAACGATGTGCTTGAGCGTGCGCTGGATCCGTTCCGTTTCGCTGCCGCCATCCACCGTCGTTGCGGAGACGATCTGTGTGCTGGGTGCGTCGACCTCGGAGGATTCGCGCACGAGCCGGTGGCGCTCGATCAGCATCGTCGCCAGCGGTGCGCCGAGGATCGAGCCGAGCACGATGCCGGCCATCGCCGAGGCCATCGCGATGCTCGCCGCGCCGGCGAGACCGGCCTGTTCGAGCAGTGGTGCAAACGCGAGTCCCGTGGCCGGGCCGCCGGCGAGCGTCGACGATCCGGCGGCGATGCCGAATAACGGATGCAGGCCGAATGCCTTGGCCACACCGATGCCGACGAGGTCCTGTACGATGGCGAGAAATGTCGCCAGAGCGAGCAGCAACGCGACTTGCGGGCCGCTGACCCGAAGCAGTTTCACGCTCGCGTTGAAGCCGACGCTGGCGAAGAACGCGATCATCAATGGCTTCGACAGCGACGCATCGAACTGCACCGGCACGACGTCCCAATGCCGGCACAGCAGCAACGCTAGCGCGACGACCAGGCCGCCGATCACCGCGGCGGGAATGTTGAACCGCGCAAGCAGCGGCAAGCGCCGCCGGATCGCGTAGCCGGCGAGCAGGCAGAGGCCGCCGGCCGCGAGGGTCTGGATCGGATCGAGGGTCAGCACGCGTTGTCAGTGCATCGCTTGGACTTTGCCGAGGCCGCTCTTGCTGCGCGGATCGCTGGCCGCCGTCTTCGTGTTCGTCGTCTTGTCCCAGACGACGACATTCATGTTGCCCCACGGCTCACGCTCGCGCACGTCGTGGCCCATCGCCTTGAGCTTTGCGACCACGTCCGCGGGCAGGCTGCCCGGTTCGATCTCGACCGTGTCGGGCAGGTATTGGTGATGGAAACGCTTCTGCGCGGTAATCTCGGACGCGCTCTTGCCGTCCATAAACGCAAGCATGCCTTCGAGCACCTGGGTCATGATCGTCGAGCCGCCGGGCGAGCCGATGACGGCGAGGCGATCTTCGCCGATGATGATGCTCGGCGTCATCGACGAGAGCATGCGCTTGCCCGCGACCGGCGCGTTGGCTTCGCCGCCGATCAGGCCGAAAGCATTCGGTTGGCCGGCGACCAGGGCGAAGTCGTCCATCTCGTTGTTGAGCAGCACGCCGCTCTTGCCGGCGACGAAGGCAGAGCCGAGCGTGGTGTTGACCGTGCAGGTCATCGACACCATGTTGCCGTCCTTGTCGATGATCGAGAAATGCGTGGTGTGCATGCCCGGCTCCTTGGCGTGCACCGCCGGCAGCCATTCGGATTTCGTCGCCTGCTCGGGCAGGATGCTCTGACGCAGTCCGTCCGCGTAGTAGGGCGAGAGCAGCATATCCATCGGCATCTTCACGAAATCCGGATCGCCGAGATATTCGTTGTGGTCGCGATACGCACGGCGCATCGCTTCGACTTCGTAATGGATGCGATGCGCTTGATCGAGGCTCTTCAAATCGATGCCGGCGAGGATGTTCAGCACTTCGCCGACGACGACGCCGCCCGACGACACCGGTGGTGCGGTGATGATTCTATAGCCGTTGTAGGTCAGCTCGATCGGCGCGCGTTCCCTGGTCCGGTAGCTTGCGAGGTCGGTCGTCGTCCACGTGCCACCAGCCGCTTTCACCTCGGCGACCATTTCCTCGGCGATTTCGCCCTTGTAGAAACCGTCGGCGCCTTTCTCCGCGAATGTCCGCAACGTGCGCGCCTGCGCCTGGTCGCGGAAGAGGTCGTTCGTGGTCGGCGCCTTGCCGTTGGGGAAGAATTTTGCCGCCGATGCGGTGTAGCGATGCAGCACGTCGGCGCGGTAGGCGATCGATCGCGCCATCGCCTCGCTCGGATGGAAGCCTTTCTCCGCCAGCGTGATCGCGGGCTGCACCGATTTCGTCAGCGGCAGCTTGCCGAATTTCTGCGCGATGTAGGCAAGGCCCGCGGGCGATCCGGGAATGCCGGCGGCGAGCGGGCCGTTGAGCGACGTGTCGCGATTGGGCGTGCCATCCGCGTTGAGATAGTCGGCGGACTTCACCGCCGCCGGTGCCATCTCGCGCGAATCGATGAACGTGTCCTTGCCGCTCGCTGCGTCGTGGATCAATGCGAGAAAACCGCCGCCGATGCCGGACGCTTCCGGCTGCACCACCGATAGTGACGTGGCGACAGCCACCGCCGCGTCGACCGCGTTGCCGCCTTCGGCGAGCACGCTGAAGCCGGCTTCGGTGGCGTGCGCGTTCGCGCTCGCGATCGCCGCTGTCTTCGTCGTCGTTCCCGCATCCCGGGCGAACGCCGTTGCCGTGAGCGCAATGAGGCCCGCGGCCAAGGCGAATCGATGCGGCCACGATGGGCCGGGGAATTTCGTGCGCGAGTGCGGCGCGATGCGCTTGCTCATGTTCTTGCTCCAGCGGGTATTGCCAGTATCGGACTTTTCCATGGACGAACGCGCCTCAAACAGCGCGGTGGCGGGACGAGCAAGGGATGTGCCGTGGAAGTTGCTGCAGCCGTCCGGCAAATGCAATCGCATCGCGCGGGCAAAGCATAGGTGCGGCGGTAGCGAGCCACCAATGAAAAGGTCGTGGCTTTGCATAACCGGAGGTTGTGGGCGGCCTGGATGGGCGGGGCTTCGACGTTCTCAACTGCCGAGAATCGTCGTCGAGGATGCCGAGCCGCAGCTGCGTTTCGCGGCTAGCGCTGCGCGAGCATCTTCTGCGCCAGTTGCCGCACCAGATCGAGGAATCGCTTCTGCACCGGATCGAGCGGATTGTCGGGCCGGTGCATCGCATACAGCACGACTTCGAGATGCGGTTTCAGCGGACGCATCTGCACGCTGTTCGCGTCGCCGCAGCGGGCCGTGAACGGATCGACCACGGCGAGGCCTTCGCCCTTGGCGACGAGCGCATGCGCCAACTGGTACGTCTGTACCGAGACCGCGATGCGCGGCGCCGGAGAAACCTGGGCGAGATGGCCGTGCAGTGCGCGACCCAGCGCGTCGCGCACGGTGATGCCGATCATCGGCTGGTTGGCCAGCGCCTCGATCGGCAGCGGTTGCGTCAATTCCTTCTCCGGCCACCAACCCGGCGGCGCGATCACCATGACCTGGCCACGGCAGAGCACGCGCTGGCGCAGGTTTTGATGTCCGGTGTCCTGCAAGGTGAGGCCGATGTCGGTGTCGCGCAGGGTCAGCGATTCGCACATCGCCGCCGAGTGCTGCGTGGACAGTTCGGCCATCACATCGGGAATCGCCTTGCGCAGCAGCGTCGTCGCGCCGGCGAGCAGGGTCAGCGCCAGCGTCGGCGTGCAGGTGACGCGCAGCGGGCAATTGCCCGGCTGACCCATGTTCTTGGTCAGACGTTCCAGATCGTGCACGTCCTGGATGATCTTCTCGATGCGGTCGCGCATCAGCAGCGCCTGCGGCGTCGCCTGCAGGCGCCCGCGCACGCGGCTGAACAGGGCGAAGCCGAGCCGGTCCTCGGCGTGCTGCAATGCTTTGCTCGCCGCCGGCTGCGAGATGTTCAGCAGCTTCGCCGCGGCAGTGATGCTGCCGGTGGTCAGCACGGCATGAAAGAGTTCGATGTAGCGCAGGTGCATGAGGATTTCGATCCGTCTGTTTGTCCGGCGGGGGCGGGTGGCGCCGAGCTAGGATAACCACAACCCAAAGTTATGCCACGTACCGGTCTTTTCATTGGTGGCCGACGCTGGCCGCTGGTTATGCTCCTCGAACCTTTCGATGGACGGATTCAGGCAGGAGTGCGGATTTCATGAGCAGCCACGGCGAAGCGACTGGCAGCAACCGTTGGGGACCGCCGTACCTGCTGTATCTGGGTGGTCGGGCCGACGATCTGGCCATCAAGACCGCGCGCGGATTGGCGTATTGGCGGCCCGATTGGTGCATCGGCCAGCACCGGCGTGCAGACTGCAACCAGACGCTCGATCTGCCCGACATGACGCCGGCGCAGGCCAGGGCCGCCGGCGCGAACACGATGGTGGTCGGTACCGCCAACGCGGGTGGCGTGATGGCGAAGGAAACCGTCGCCGACATCATCGCCGCACTCGACGCCGGCCTCAACGTGATTGCCGGTCTGCACGAGAAGTTGCGCGATAACGCGGACATCGTCGCCGCGGCCGAGCGCAATGGCCGCGTGCTGTTCGATGCACGCGAACCGAAGGGCCGCATCCCGGTCGGCAACGGCAGGAAGCGCGCCGGCCGCCGCCTGCTGACGGTCGGTACGGATTGTTCGGTCGGGAAAATGTATACCGCGCTCGCGCTGGAGCGCAGCCTGCACAAGCGCGGCCTTGTCGCGGATTTCCGCGCGACCGGGCAGACCGGGATTTTCATCGCCGGCGACGGCGTGCCGGTCGATGCCGTGATTGCCGATTTCATCTCCGGCTCGGTCGAGCAGATTTCGCCGGCGCGCGACGACGGCGGTTGGGATCTGATCGAGGGCCAGGGCTCGCTGTTCCATCCCTCGTATGCCGGCGTGTCGCTCGGCCTGCTGCATGGCGCGCAAGCCGATGCGCTCGTGCTCTGCCACGAACCGACGCGCAAGCACATGCGCGGACTGCCGCACTATCCGATTCCCGAACTCAAGCTTTGCCTGGAAGCGAACCTCACCGCCGCGCGCCTGACCAATCCCGCGGTCAAGGCGGTCGGCGTCGCGCTCAACACGTCCAATCTTCGCGCCGCGGAAGCCGTCGCGATGTGTCGAGAAATCGGCGACCGGCTCGGCCTGCCGTGCCAGGACCCGGTCAGCATGGGCGTAGAAGCCATCGTCGACCATCTGCTTTCATGCTGCGCAGGCTGAGCGTCCAGCCGCGCAGCTTTCCGCTGCACTCGCCGTTCCGCATTTCGCGCGGCGTGAAGACCGCGGCGGACGTGGTGACGGTCGAGCTCGAACAGGGCGGCTGCGTCGGTCGCGGCGAATCGGTTCCGTATGCGCGCTATGGCGAATCGGTTGCTGCGGTGATCGCGCAAGTCGAGTCGCTGCGCGACGAGCTTGCCGCGGGCATGGGCCGCGACGAATTGCAGGCGCGACTCGGCCCCGGTGCCGCACGCAATGCGCTCGACGCGGCGCTGTGGGATCTCGAGTCGAGGCTCACGCGCGTGCCTGTGCATAGTCAACTGGCGCGGCCGCCGCATCGACCGCTCGAGACCGCGATGACGGTCGTCATCGATACGCCGCAGGCGATGGCGAAGGCAGCGGCGAGTATCGCCGATGCCGGACTGATCAAAATCAAGGTCGATGCTGACGAACCGATCGCGCGTATCGAAGCGGTGCGCCGTGCGGCGCCCGCAGCGCGGCTCATCGTCGATCCGAACGAAAGCTGGACGATCGACACTCTGCGCGAGACGCAAGACGCGCTGGTGCGCCTCAAAGTCGACCTGCTCGAACAGCCGCTGCCGGCCGATGCGGACGAAGCGCTGCGGGGTTTTGTCAGCCGCATTCCGATCTGTGCCGACGAGTCCTGCCACACCTCGTCGGACCTGTCTTCGTTGCTCGGCCGCTATCAGGCGATCAACATCAAGCTCGACAAGACCGGTGGCCTGACCGAAGCCTGGCGCCTGCTGCGCGCGGCAAGCGCCGAGGGTTTCATCGTCATGGTCGGCTGCATGGTTTGCTCGTCGCTGGGCATTGCGTCTGCGTTGGAAATCGCGCGCGAAGCAGAATTCATCGACCTCGACGGGCCGCTCTGGCTCGCGAACGATTATCCCGATGGCGTCCGCCTGCAGGGAGTCAGGCTGATGCCACCTTCGCCCGGTTTCTGGGGCGGATGAACGTGAGCCGCAACGTCGCGGCTCAGGGAGTCAACGAGGCATTGCCGGACCAATCATGACCCGTATGTCGACCATCATCGAATCCCCACGCGCCATCGACGTCTGCTGGGACGGCGTCGACCTGCCGAGCTTGGCGCAAAAGCTCGGAACGCCGTGCCATGTCTATTCCGCATCGTCGATCCGGCAACGCATCGGCGCATTGCAGAGCGCCCTGCGCGGGCTCGATGCATTGGTCTGTTATGCGGCCAAGGCCAACAGCAACGTCGCGATCCTGCAGTTGATGGCTCAAGCCGGGTTCGGCGCCGACATCGTTTCGGTCGGCGAAATGCGGCGCAGCCTGCGCGCGGGCATTCCGGCGCAACGCATCGTGTTTTCTGGCGTCGGCAAAAGCGCCGACGAAATCGTCGAGGCGCTGGCCGCCGGCGTCGCCCGCTTCAACGTGGAGTCCGAGGACGAACTGCATCTGTTGCAGCGGTTGGCGGCGGAGCAGGACGTGATCGCGCGCGCTGCGGTGCGCGTCAATCCCGATGTGGACGCGCTGACCCATGCCAAGATTTCCACCGGCAAATCGGAGAACAAGTTCGGCGTAGGCATCGATGAGGCGCGCCGCTGGTTTGCCGACAGCGCGCAATTGACGCACGTGCGACTCGACGGTCTGCACGTGCATATCGGTTCGCAGATGCTCGATCTCGATCCGATTCGCATGGCACTGCAACGCGTGGCCGATTTCTGGCGTGAGCTCGTCGGCGCCGGCCACGCGATCAACAGCATCGATGTCGGCGGCGGTCTCGGCGTGTGCTATCGCGCCGATCGCGACCGGCCGATTGCGATCGAGGACTACGTCGCGGCCGTCCGCCACGCGCTGGCCGGCTTCGGTGGCCGCATCCTGCTCGAACCGGGACGCTGGCTCGTGGCCGAGGCCGGGGCATTGCTGACGCGCGTGATTCGCATCAAGCAGGGCCGGCAGCGCTGTTTCCTCGTGATCGACGCGGCGATGACCGAGCTGCTGCGGCCAAGCCTGTACGATGCCTGGCACGAGATCGTACCGGTGACGCGGGAGCCGCGCCCGCCGCAAACCTACGATATCGTCGGGCCGGTCTGCGAGACGGGCGACACCTTCGCCGTCGATCGCGAACTGCAGCGCTGCGAAGCCGGCGATCTGCTGATGATCCAAACCACCGGTGCCTACGGCGCATCGATGGCGTCGAACTACAATTCGCGGCCGCTCGCCGCCGAGGTGCTGCTCGACCGGGGCCGATATGCCGTGGTGCGGCGGCGTCAGACTTTCGAGGATATGCTCGCCGGCGAGCAGCCGGTGCAGGAGTGGGAGAGCGCGTGAACAGTTTCGTCAAATCCATTTTGGCAGCATCGGCGTTCGCGTTCTTCGCAGCCGCCACTTCTACCCCCGCAGCGAGTACGAACTCGAGCCCCGATGTCGACGGCATCGTTGATGCCGTGGTCGCGCGCTATCACCTGCCGGGTATCGCGGTCGGCGTCATCGACGACGGCAAGGTGGTCTACACGCGCGCAGTCGGCAATCTCGCCTCGGGCAAGCCGATGGATGCGGATACGCTGTTCCAGATCGCATCCAACACCAAGGCGATGACTTCCACTCTGCTCGCGCGGCTCGTGCAGCAGGGTAAGCTGCGCTGGGACGATCCGGTCACGAAATACCTGCCGTCGTTCCGCATGTACGATCCGTGGGTGACGGCGAACATGCAGGTCGGCGACCTGCTCGTGCATCGCAGCGGTCTGCCCGAAGGCGCCGGCGACCTGATGCTGTGGCCGACGCCGAATCGGTTCACAGCCGACGATGTCGTCGCCGGGCTGCAATACCTCAAGCCGGCCTATAGCTTTCGCTCGGGTTACGCCTACGACAACACGTTGTACATCGTCGCCGGCCAGCTCGCGGCCGCAGCCGGCGGTGCGCCGTATCCTGAGCTGATGCGTCACGAAATCTTCGAGCCGATGGGCATGACGCGCTGCCAAATCGGCACATGGAATCGCGACGAGATCGGCAACGTCGCCGATCCGAATGTCTGGCGCGACGGCAAATACGTGCTTGAAGCAGCGAAGGACCCCATCGTGCGTTCACAGACGATGGACTCGGCCGGCGGCGTGCGCTGCAGCTTGAGCGATATGCTGACCTGGGCGAAGAACTGGCTGGTGCCGACGCCGCAGCAACTGGAATGGCTGTCGCCGGAACAGCGGCGCAAGGAATGGACGAGCTATACGCCGATGCCGATCTCCAAGCGCAAGCGTGACTGGGACGGCACGCTGTTCTACAGCTATGGCTACGGCTGGCGCATCGCCGACATCGACGGGCAGATGACCGTGTCGCACACCGGCACGCTGTCGGGCATGTACTCGGCGATGTTGCTTCTGCCGTTGCGCAAGGGCGGCTTCGTCTTCCTGATCAACGCCGATGCCGACAACGCGCGCAGCGTGCTGATCGCGACACTGACCAAGCATTTCACCGCACCGGGCAAGGCGCGCAGCGTGGCCAGCTATGCCGACGAGCTCGAGCAAACGGACAAGCAGCAGCGCGCATCGCACATCCCCGACACGTCTTCGCGCAAACCCGCGACAGTGGCAGAACTGAAAGCGCAACTGGGCGTGTGGCGCGATCCCTGGTTCGGCGAGGCGCGCATCTGCGCGCAGGGCAAAGCGGTGCGTTTCGCGTCGGCGAAATCGCCGCGGATGGCTGGGCAGGTCATGCGCGTCGGCGACAAGTATCTCGTGCATTGGGACAGCGACGCGGTCGATGTCGAGGCATGGCTGCGTCTGCCGGAAAAATCCGGCGACGCGCTGCATCTGGCCAAGGTCGATCCCGACGCCGATTTCAGCACGGACTTCGAAGACCTCGCCTTCACCCGTGAACGCGGCTGCGAATAATGGGGTAGACATGATGCGCAAACATTTTTTCTTTTTCGCGATCACTGCGCTGGTCATGCTCGGCTGCGCGCACGCACAATCCGCGACGCCGGTGAACAATGCCCGGATCGACGCGATGATGAGCCGCTACGCTGGCAACGTGGCCGGCGCTTCGCTGATCGTCGTCAAGGACGGCAAGGCCGTCGTCCGCCGCGGCTTCGGCTACGCGAATCTCGAGGAGCACACCAAAGCCGGCCCCGAAACCAACTACCGCCTCGCCTCGGTATCCAAGCAATTCACTGCCGCCAGCATCCTCTTGCTGAAACAGGACGGCAAGCTGCGGCTCGAGGATCCCGTGCGCAAATGGTTGCCCGAACTGCCGGCCAGTGACGGCAAGATCACCCTGCGCAATCTGCTGACCCATACCAGCGGCCTGATCGATTACGAGGATCTGATTCCGGCGGATCGCACCGCGCAGATCGACGACCACGACGTGCTGCGCATGATCGCGGCGCAGAACCGTCTCTATTTCGAACCTGGCAGCGCGCATCGCTACAGCAACGGAGGCTTCGTGCTGCTCGGCCTGGTCGTCGAGCGCGCCTCCGGCATGGGGCTCGCCGACTTCATGAAGAAGCGCATCTTCCAGCCGCTCGGCATGGAGCACACGCTGATGTACGAGCATGGCCGCGGCCCCGAGGTGGCGAACCGCGCCTACGGCTATACCGAAGCCGACGGCAAATGGACGCGCACCGACCAGAGCGTCACCAGCGCCACGCGCGGCGACGGCGGTATCTACTCTTCCGTCGACGATCTGGCCAAGTGGGACGCGGCGCTGTATACCGACAAGTTGTTGAACGCGGAGTCGCGCAAGCTCGCGTTCACGCCGACCGAACCGATTGCCGATCCTGATGTCGACTTCGGCTTCGGCTGGCGTCTCAGCGGCGACACCGTGTGGCACTCCGGCGAAAGCATCGGATTCAATAACGTCATCATCCGCTGGCCGAAGCAGCACGTCGCCGTCATCATCCTGACCAATCGCAACGAATTCCAGCCGTACCCGTTGGCGTTGACGATAGGCCAGTTGTTCCTCGATCGATGAGCTCGGCAACGATGGATTTCACCGGCCTCGAAGTCGGTTACGACATTCCCGCGCTGCCCGGCATGGCCGAGGCCGACATCCAGACGCCATGCCTGATCCTCGACCTCGATGCGCTCGAGCGCAACATCCGCAAGATGGGCGAATACGCGAAGGCGCACGGCATGCGCCTTCGCAGCCACGGCAAGATGCACAAGTCGGTGGACGTGCAGAAGCTGCAGGAAAGCCTGGGCGGCGCGGTCGGCGTCTGCTGCCAGAAGGTTTCCGAAGCCGAAGCGTTTGCGCGCGGCGGCATCAAGGACATCCTCGTCTCGAACGAGGTGCGCGATGCGCTGAAGATCGATCGCCTCGCGCGCCTGCCGAAGTACGGCGCGCGCATCAGAGTCTGTATCGACGATCCGGCGAACGTGGCCGAGCTTTCGGCGGCCGCGCAGAAACACGGCACGACGCTGCAATGCCTTGTCGAGATCGACTGCGGCCAGGGGCGTTGCGGTGTCGGCACGGCTGATGCTGCGGTCGAGATCGCACAGGCCATAGCCGTGGCACCCGGCCTGAAGTTCGCCGGCATTCAGGCCTACCAGGGCAGCATGCAGCATCTGGAGAATTTCGCCGATCGCAAAGCCAGACTCGACGCCGCCATTGAGGTGACGAAAGCCGCGGTCGCCGCGCTACAAGCGGCGGGCCTCGATCCCGAACTCGTCTCGGGCGGCGGCACGGGTTCGTACCCATTCGAATCGAATTCCGGCGTCTACAACGAGCTGCAATGCGGCAGCTACGCCTTCATGGATGCGGACTACGGGCGCATCAAAGACCCGCACGGGAATCGCATCGACCGTGGCGAATGGGAGAACGCGCTGTTCATCCTCACCGCCGTTATGAGCCGAACGAAACCCGGCCAAGCCGTTTGCGATGCGGGGCTCAAAGTGCAATCGCTCGACAGTGGCCTGCCCGTGATCTACGGTCGCGACGACGTGAAGTACGTCAGCGCCTCGGATGAGCACGGCATCATCGAGGACAAGCACGACGTCCTGCGCATCAACGAAAAACTCAAGCTCATCCCCGGGCACTGCGATCCGACATGCAACTTGCACGACTGGTATGTCGGCGTGCGCAACGGCAAGGTCGAAGTGCTCTGGCCGGTGTCGGCGCGCGGTAAAGCCTGTTGAGCTTTTGCGCTATATTTGAAGCATGCGAATTTTGTTTGTCTGCATGGGCAACATCTGTCGTATTTCTATGCCATTGATTTACAAATCAAAATATTTTTTATCCCGTTCGTCTCACCTGTATTATCCCATTAAGCAACCCTGAGTTTTCCGGCAGCAAGCATTGATCTGGCTATCTGCATAAGCACGGCATCGCCAAATTCATTCAGGGCCAAATTCACCGCAACGCATACTAAGCGGCAGTTGTCCGCCGTGTAGCCTTTCGAGCAATCCCTTCGGTCAACGCTTGGCATCCAAGGCCGCTTTGTGCAGCCCTTCATGCGCTGCGCTGAAAACCTGATTCTGGTTAGTTCGCACATCCCATACGATCCGCGCCATAGCTCAAGAAATTCATCCTTGGACATCACTTCGCGACCGTCTTTTTTCGCCCTTGTGACCATGAATGAAAATGCGCGCATGGCCATCTCAGAAAATGCTGAATTAGTCATCGCCCGAGCCGAATGCTTTGCGACCCTCTCAAACCCGTTCGGATAAGTCGCAGTGATGCCATCGGCGAACTTGACCGCCTCCGCTTCGTCGCGTCCTAGGCCGTGTTCTTTGCCAGAGCAATCTCGGAAGGAATAGTAGCCATCGCGACACCGCAGACCCTTGGGCAGTCTTGCGTTATGTAAGATTCGTTGACGTGGCATTCTTTTTCCTCCTTACCGCACTGCGACCCTAACCCACTCTGCGCCGCGCGAGTCGTGGTAAACAGCCGTCATTCTCGGGTCTTTGTGGCCGAGCAATTCCTGTGTGTTCACGTTCCCCTGCTCGGCGTACAGGCGCTCCGACAGACTGCGGATTTCGTGGAACGTTGGCGGCGTCTTCCCTTCCCAATCAATGCCAAGCGCTTCGACAGCGGCGCTGAAATGCCGCGTGATGGTATCAACCCAAATCTGCGATCCGACCTTCGAGTTGCCGCGCGGTCGAGTCTGATGGATCAGGAACCGGCTCAGGACGCCCGTAGAGCGGCACCGACTGAGCACGTCACTCAGCGATAGCCCCACCGCCGCGAGGCGCAGGGAAAGCGGCAGGCAAAGCCTGTTACCCGTTTTCCCCTGAACGCAGAACCATGCGTCATCGTGGAAGTCGGGAAACTTGGCGTCCGCGACATCTTCCCGACGTTGGGCTGAGACAATCGCCAGATCCATCGCATTCGCCATCCAACCTGTCGCCGTTTCACGGGCGCGCAGATACACATCAAGGGTGAGGCGCGCTCTCTGCACCTCGACCAATTCGTTGCGCGTGACGAGAACGGGATTTGTTTCGATCCATCCATCCGCCACGGCCTCGCGGAAAACATCGAGCAATAGCGAGCGCATCGCCTGCGCTGTACGCGCCTTTCCTTCGGCGCGCAGTCCGTTGAGAAAGTCGGCTAGCATCTTTGTGGTGATGCGCTCGATTGCGAGTGACAGATCGAGCTTTGAGCGAATGAGTTTCAGACGGCTCTTGTTGGATCGCTGCGTGTTGGCCTTGAGCTTGCGTGAGGCCAGCAAACGTTCGTAGTTATCCAGCCACGCGCCAAGCGAATGGTCCGACTGTCCGCTGAGCCGGTCAACGAGCCTGACATGACCGGCAACGCCAGCGATGTGAATGTTCGCCTCGTTGGCTTCGGCGATTGCCTTATCGCGGTCGCGACCAAGGCCGAATTCCTTGCCCGTCTCCGGGTGTCGCCACGAAAAATACCCGTCGCGAACACGCAATCCAGGCGGAAGCTTTCGGTTACGCACACTTCTTGGGTGCGGTGACATTCACGCGGTCCAGTAGGCGCGAACGCCTGCCATATGGGTTTGCCTTGTACGATGCGCCAGGAACGACAAAGTACGTCCTGCCGTGCTTTTCCGGCTTGGGCTGAATATTGCCGTCACGCGCCCAGCGCCGCAGAGTGTACAGCGATGGCGCCTTCCCGCCGTAGACGGACGCGGCCCAATCTTCCAACGAGATAAGTTGCGCAGTCACGGCTCAACCCTCAGTAGCTTCTCAGCGGCGCTCACTGCGTCTCAGCCTTCAATCGCGCAAGTTCGGTTCTGGCCTTCCACAACGATTCGAGCACCGATAGCATTGTGCCTGCCATGTGCTCCGCATCCCAGCATCCCTCTATCGGCGACTTCCGTTTTTTGTCGAGCAATATATCGGCGATCGAATGCAGATGGCGACTTGCCGGACAGGTGTTAATAGGGAAATTGCGCGCCCTGTTCACGCGACGCCGCAAGCGGCTGATCTCATTCGATGGGTGCATGGGTTCCTCGTCTTATCCCGCAATCAGTCGCTGGCTATTTATTGCAACCGGCTAAGCGCATCAATGGCGCGCTCCAAATCGTCGTTTGCCTCGTCGCAGTCTTCCAAGATTTGTTCGGCCTCGTCGCGAAGTTCGCGCAAGGCGTCACGATCCTTCGCCATTCTTGCCTGCAACACCTTCAACTTGCCGATAAGACTTTTTGCCGTTTTCATTCTCTCTTCCTCACTCCGCTAGATTAGGCTGTGTGTTTTGTTGCGCGCTTGGCCAAATGCTCAATCACAACCGATATTGAGACACCAATAACGACGAAGACTGCTGCTGCGAACCAGTTATCATCACGAATGGCAAGCGCGACCAGGGCGATCCATAGCGGATCAAACCTGTTGTATTGACGTTCTGCAATCCAACCAAGCATTTCAATCTCCAAAAAGTTCACCCCGGCGGACGATCCGCGAAAGAGGGAAGGATTAGGCGCCGTTTCCCGAATGCAGAGGCTTGCCGTCAGCATCCAAGTAACGACGGAATGGCGCTGCATGAATTCTCGATCTTCCGCACAGAGCGCATGTCATATCGAAGCCGTGCGGCGCGCAGACACGTATGCCATGTGGATAGCGGCAAATGTGCTCGCCAACATCGTCATGCTCAGGCGCAAACGGAGCGGACGTGTTTCCAGATTTCATCTCGTCCCCCAAATCACCCACCCACACCACCCAAAGAACACAACCCACCCGAGCAGGCACAGCACGCCATAGACTGATTTCGACGTTCGGCTGTACGGGATGTACCAGGCGAGCGACCAGAGCAGTGAGAGGTAGGAAATAGTCATCACCCCTCCTTGCTCTGCATGCTCGGCGTGGGCGCGGCGGCGAGCGGCGCCGGCAATGGTTGCCAGTGCGTCGGGCTAGTTGGCCAACAACTCGGTACGTCGTCGGCCTCTACGGACGTTTCGTACCATCCCTCCAAGAAATCGCTGCCGCTTTCCCATTCGTCGTCGATCTCGTCCTGAGTTATCCAGGTGCCGCGCAATGTGCGCCATTTGCCTAGCGGATTGAAATAACCGAGTAAGATCGTTCGACCCTTCGGCGCCGTCTCGATCGGTTGCCACCCCTCTGGCGCGCCTGACTGCGCCACGGGCTGCGCGGCGAGTGCGCTATCCAGTTCTTCCGCGCGCCTCGCGACAACTCTTCCAAGCGTGTCATTGCCGCGATCTGCCATATAGGCACGCTGTGCATCGCGCAAAGCCTTCGCGGCTAAGGCTATACGACCTTCCGACTGCCTTGGGGGAATAGGGGAACGGCAGTTCCACTGCATTGCGCTTTCCTGCATCCAGTCTGTATCGCAGCGAAATTTCATAGCCGCTAAGCAGGCTTTGCAGTAAATCTCTTGCACATTGCCCAACCAGAAATTGAATGTGGCTTCGCCGCCGCAAAACGGACACGGCAACAATTCCTGTCCCGAGTTCGCGCCCTCGATCTGTTCGTCCATCTTCTGCGCCATGTATTCGTTCACTTCCCACCTCCCGCAAGTTGATCGGCGACGGCTTGCGCAATGGCGACTGTCAATGCCAAATCTTCTAGCGCACGGAAAGGAACCTCGACGAGTTGATGACTATCCCAAAGCAAACGGTCACCGTCTTTCACGTTGCTTTGCATCCATAGGCGGGCGGCCATCAACCAGTCGCCACCACGTTCCAACTTGTCACGCACATGATCCCGCGTCACCATTCTCTTACCCTTACCCTTCTCCCCGCTCACCGATACCGGCTCGATCCTTTCCTTCCCCTGTCCGCCAGTTAACGATGAGGGCGGTTCGGGTGCTTGGGAACACGCTGCATGAATCTCGCGCGCCATGCGTTCAAGCCATTCGTACAAGTACGGCGATTCAGGAATGTTCAGGCGTTCGCCGTCTTTCGTATTCGCGATGCGGAACGAACTACCGCCGCCTTTCGTCTGCACTTCCCAGCCACCGGGTAGCGGAATGTATGCGCGCGAGCCTTCAAACTCGATTGGCCGAAGAGTCGTCCCCTCCGCTGCGGTGCATTGCTCGGCGAGGGCGGCGTCGAGGCGCTGTTCCTTGCGTTTTGGATAGTTCGTGCAAGAACCACAACCTGCGCCATCTATTGGTTTGCAATGTGGACACCACCATTCATCACTTTGCGTATTCGGATGAACGCTGATACCGACCGCAGCGAGGGCGGCGTCGATGCGAGCTTGTACTTCTATGGCCTCAGCGTTATCACGTCCGGCACGGCCAGTAATTAGTCGGCGGCAGTCGATCAGCAGTTGTCGGTTGGTCATGGCTTCGGCCCTCCAAGTAGCAGCGGCGGCATCGAGCCAGTTTCGTAAGCGCGAGCGATCTGCGGTTGCGCCCAATCTCCGAAGCGCGAACCGTTCGGCAATACGATGTGAGCCAGGAATTCGTCCTCGAACGTCGTTATTCCGATCTCGACGGCTTCGAGCTTCGCCTTGATTGCGAGCGCCAAAGCGCGCCAGCGCGATCGACAGGCTTGCTCCCAATCCTTGTGCGCAACATCAGTAGAGCGCGGCCCGCGCGCTCCGTGCGTGAATACGCGCGCCTGAGGATCAGGCAGCGGCAGGTTGAATCGAATGCGCCGGCCGTGCGCTTCGAACATGATCACAGCAGACGATCCCTGCCAACCGTAGGCAAAGCCCGACGCCTTGTATCGGCGCAAGGTCTGCTCGATTTCGTTGCGCGTGCGATCAGAACTGACCGTCGTGCGCTTGGCGTAGCTCATTCATTCTCCTTTCGCCGAGCCGATGAACTGGCCCGGCGGGGTTGGGATTGGGTGGCAGCGCCGAGTGCTGATTTCTCGGATTGGCCTTCATGGCAGTGGACGAATCGAACGTCCCATGTGCCCAAGCGTCTGCCACAAGCACAACCCATTCCGCCACTAGCGCATCAGCCTGCGCATTCGCTGCCGTAGTCGTTAAAACGGTGGTCTGTCATCGTCAAAGTTGTCCGGCGCAGGTGCTTGGCGTGAACTATGTTGCTTCTCGCCATCCTCGCGCTTACCAACCAGGGTGACGTTTGCAACGCGCAGGGTCAGATAGGTTTTGTTCTCGTGCTCGCGCGTGCCAAGCTCGCCAGTCACGCCAAGCTGCGCACCCTTGCGGATGTACTCGGATAGCGATTCAGCGCGCTTGCCCCACAGCGAGCAGTCGATCCACAGTGTTTGCTTCTTTTCGCCATAGCCAGAATCGACGGCAAGCGACCAGCCAGCGACGGGCTCGCCGGAGGCCGTGTGACGCACAACCGCATCTTTGCCAATGCGCCCCATTGCTGAAAAATTGTTCATGCCGTTTCCTTGTTGAGAGTCTTTTCGCGATTGCGCTGCAGATGCGCCACGGCCTTTTCCATATCCTCGCCGGCCAGCTTCATCGCCGCGCGCTCGTAGGACTTGAACATGGACCAGGCTGCGGATTTTTCCTCGGCGCCGTCGAGACCCGCGCGCTGCGAATAGTCGATAGCGCCCAAGATGTCATCTTGATCGAGATATTCCTGAATCGTCACGGCGACTCGCTGAACGAATTCCTTTCGATCATCGGTGAGCGAATCCCACACAACGGAGCGCGATGATTCGACCTTGGCGACAGTCGGGCTATCGGCCTGCGCCATTTCGTCTGACGTATAGAGACCGGAAAGCTCTGCTGGGAACGCGCGCCGCAGAGCCAGTGCTTCGGCGACCTTGGCGATCATCAGTTCCGGCATCTTTCCCCACAGGCCAGAGGGATTGCCTTCCTTCGTTTTCGGCATATAAGAATCAAGGCGAGCGACGGCGTACAGCGGTTCCTTGAAGTCGGAACGCATCACGCCGACCTTGGCTGCTGCCGGCATTTCCTTCGCCAGCCACACGTCAACCCACTCCTTGCCGTCTGCCGTCCACCACGGGCCAAGCTGACCAGCATATTTTCCGGTTCGCTCGGCTACCAAGCGGAAGCCATCGATGCTAACCTGTATCGCCATGACTTCGCGTTTCTCACGTGAATCCCAGCGCTTGATCGCATAGATCTGGCGAGCGAATGGATCGAGCCCGGTACGCCGGCACTGCGAAACGAAAAGATTCAGTTCGTCGTCGGTGCTTCCCTTGGCGATCGTTCGCTTGATTAGCGCAACCTGGTCATCTCCAAGATTCAGCGCATGCGATGGTTGGTGAATTGCGACTACAGCGTTCATCGTCTACTCCAAGTTAGTTAATCGTCTTGCGATGCATACCGAGTGCGTAATACCGCGCAGCCCAAGCCGCTCGGCGTTCGTCTTCGGTCGGGACAATTACGGATTCCATCTTTCGCGTAGCCCGCTGAATTAGCGCACGCCCACCAGTGCGGACCAGTCGGCGACCTATGGCGCGGTCGAGAAGTAGGGCGGACTTGTTCATGCGGTGCCAGCCACCTTGGCGATGACATAGCACGCCGCATCACGGTCAAAGTCGCCGACGCTATCGGGCAATACAGTCAGCGCCGCTCGAAGTAGTTCGAGCAATTCCGGCGCCGCTGCGATCAGGCGCGCATTAGCATCACGCACAGATTCGCTATCGACTTCGCGCGACATGGTCGCCAGAGCGACTTGTGATTGCGCAGCGCCATTGACGTACTCAAAAAATACGCCGCCTACGATTACGCCATGCCCCTTCGTGGCCCAAGGTCCGGGTGTGTGCATGTACATATTCACGCCGCCCCCAAAGGAAACGGCCTTCCCTGGCTCGCCCTGTCAAACTTGTGCTTGGTGACGTTCAGCGCCATTGCCTCACTGCATGGCTTTGCGCGCTGTAGGTCGCGGACGTAGTTGCCGGCGGACTTGCCCCAATGTTTCTCGGCGAGGCGGCGAGCGATGGGAAAGCGTAGGATTTTTTCGTCAGTCATTTGTCGACCTCGACCGGTTTGCCATCCCGGAGCACGTACCACGTATTAGGCTTGATGCCGTTTTCGCCAACCTTCGATGCGAACACCGAGAGAATTGTCAGTTCGTCGTTACGCTCCACGATGAAAATTGCACCACCCAATCCTGCGCGCGCCTTACCGTTTCCAGCGTTGGCTGCAATTGCTTTGTCACCTTTTGCTTCGCTGTTGGCGTGGTAGCCGCTCGTCGCGCTGTTGGCGGAGTCGCCGCTCGTCGCGCTGTGGGCGGAGTCGCCGCTCGTCGCGCTGTGGGCGGAGTAGCCGCTCGTCGCGCTGTGGGCGTAGTAGCCGCTCGTCGCGCTGTGGGCGGAGTAGCCGCTCGTCGCGCTGTTGGCGGAGTCGCCGCTCGTCGCGCTGTTGGCGTAGTTGCCGCTCGTCGCGCTGTGGGCGGAGTAGCCGCTCGTCGCGCTGTGGGCGTAGTAGCCGCTCGTCGCGCTGTGGGCGGAGTAGCCGCTCGTCGCGCTGTTGGCGTAGTCGCCGCTCGTCGCGCTGTGGGCGTAGTCGCCGCTCGTCGCGCTGTTGGCGTAGTTGCCGCTCGTCGCGCTGTTGGCGTAGTTGCCGCTCGTCGCGCTGTTGGCGTGGTAGCCGCTCGTCGCGCTGTGGGCGGAGTAGCCGCTCGTCGCGTCCTTTGCACGATCACGAGTCCAGGTTACTTGAAGCTTAATCAGATCGAGCAGCTTGAGTTCTGCCTTGACCGTGATTTTGCCGGCGGCGAGCTTGCTATCGCCATCTGCTTTGCGATCGATCTTGCCGTCTGCTTCGACAACAGCAAAGACGCTCGAATTCGGAGGATAGTAGTTCCACACATCCAGCGGTATTTCGCAGGCATGGAATCCCTGCTTGCATGCGGCTACGCTGCCTTTGTGCTCGTAGGTATTGCCGACCGCATACTGGAAATCAAGGCATTTCCAATCCTTGTTGAAGCCCTTATAGGCAACCACCGGATTGCTAGAAACTGCATCTTCTTTCACCTTCTTGTTGCTCATCCCATCCTCCAAAAAAGTATCGAAACTTCCACCACAATTGCCAGCACGGAAAGCCAGTTCGGGACGTGACGGTGTGGGTCGATGGTCATAGCGCACCAACCTTTGCGAGGGCTGCATTGGCGATTTTGCAAACGTCCGAACCTATGTCGAAGCTGCTGCACTGGGCGCGATGTACGATGGCTTTCAATGCGTCGATTAACACTTCTGCGGGATCAATCGCATGACGTAGGTTTTTGGTGTATGGCCAATACAGCCTATTTCCGACCTTCACCACATACGATTCGCCAGAACGGCCCAAGCCACAGCCGACGCCTTTATGTAGCTGCGGAAAGTCGTATTTGTCAGGACGCTCGCCCGCAGCAATAGAGCCAACGATGACGCCGCGCTTTGTGGACACATAGCCGTGTGCTTGACTCGTCCACTCGACAGGATCGCCAACTTTCAGTTCCGCGCTCATGCCGCCCTCGCTTTGATTCCGCTGTCTTCGTCGTCAATGTCTTCCCGCGCCTTCTCGTCGGCTCGCTGCTGGACGTAGTGGTGCAGGCGTTCGCCGAAACCGATGTAGTCGCGCCTTATCAACAGGTCGCTGAGCAACTTGGAAGTGCCACGACTCGACGGATACATCGAATTCGCTGCATCCAAAATGCTCGCGGCCTGTTCGCCAACCCAATTCGGATCGGCCATGTACGCTGCGGCACGTGAGTCGATGCGGGTTAGGGTGCGGGTGTTCATGGCGTGGCCTTTTGCACATTCACTGCGTCGATCAGGTTGGTCAGCAACTCGTGCGCCTTAACGGCCTGCTCGCGCAATTCGTAGTGCAAGCAGAAAACCTCGTTGGTTAGGACGCTTCCGCCATATCCGTCAGCCAAGGCGCGGGCTATGACTTCAAGTTCACTGATTCGGAATTCGGCTGCTTGAGCGCGTCGTCGCATGTCATCCCAATCCTTCACGCGTGCGTTTGCTTGTTCCATCCAGCTATCGCGGTCAGCGCGCAGTTCAGCGACTTCGGAACTTTCCGCAGCACGAGCCGCCTCTACAGGATCAACCGCGTGGCGTAGGTTTTTGGTGTGTGGCCAGTACAGTTTGTTGCCGACCTTAACGACATACGATTCACCGGGGCGACCCCATCCGCAGCCGCCTTTATATAGCTGCACAAAGTCCATCCTGTTTGGGCGCTCGCCAGGAGGAATGATTGCCACGACGATGCCGCGCTTGGTGACCGTACTGCCTTGGGCCTGACTTTTCCATGTGACGGCATCGCCAACCGAAAATTGATTTGTATGCGCGTTCATGACCGCTTCCCCTTGTTGGCCTCGTACTCGGCCTGCTTGTAGGTCAGGTCGGGCAGGGCGTCCCACATTGCGCGGCACGACTCATGCGGTGCGAGCAGCTTGAGAATGCTGGCATGGATTTCGTCGGCGCGGGCCTGAATCAGATCGTCTGTCCGATCCTCGGGGCGCTGCTGCGCGATCAGGGCGTTGACGGCACGGATGTTGACGGCGGCGTTCATGGCGCACCCCGCGTCATCAGAGACGCAACGCCATGCAGCCATGCGGAGACTTCGTGCGCGGCTACGTCAGCGACCAGCGCGATTGCGAACGCCACTGCGCCGTAGACAATCAGGCGGGGTAGGTCGAGGCGGGTCATGCCGATACCTTCACGTCAAAATAGATGACGTGGAACTTGTGTTCCGGGTTCAGCCGAACGAGGCGCGCCGCTTCTGCAAGCGCGCTATCGCGGTGACGGTAGAAAGCTTGCGGGCGATGGCCGCGCTTATTCCAGACGGCCCACTTTCCTTTGCGCGTGACGTTCAACCCAGCGACCGCACCATCTGTCGCGAGAACGCCGCCAAGACTTGCCGAAATCTGATTCATCTTCCCCTCCATCGGTGGTCGATGTGGGGATTAAACTCCTAGTTTAGGAAGTTGTCAACTAAAAGATGAGAAATATTTTCAACAATGTGCTACAATGTATTCGCCGACTGAAAAACGGCTTGTGAGGGCAGGGAAGAAGCGGTGAACAAAGGTCAGCATTGCGCCGTCCGGACGTGCTTTCGCATGCGTCTCATGTACGTTCCTATCGGGTGAAGCCGTCGGCACCGCCGTAGCCAGAAATGGCGCATTCCGGCCGTTGAAAACGCAACCCCGTCAGCACTGCTAATGCTATCGGGGATTTCTTTTCAATCCATTTTAAGCTCAGTGCCTTTCTTGCCTTGGCAATATTTATTCCAAGTTGCTTGGAATGCCAGCATCTCATCGACTAGCGTATTGCCGTCTGGGCGCATGACGGCGTATCCCCTGGAATAGCCGCCGAATCCGTTTTTCGCTCGATATGTAAGGCAACCAGATTTGTCATCCATAAGGAGCGCGCTTTCGAGGATGAAGGCGTCGGGATCGCGTGACGACCGCTTAATTGATACCGCTGATGCGGCGATCATCATTTTGGTCGCCTGTAACGGATCATCCTTTTCTTTGGGTTCCGCCTTTGCTGGCTGAGCTGCAGGTTTTGAGCCTGGCGTATGGCCCATACCAAAAACCAAGAATATGCCCCCCAAAACGATGCATGCGGCCACCAATCTTGCCATTGCCGACGGCGCTTTCTTCGTTGGCGCAGTCGCTCCACAACTAGGGCAGGTCTTCGCCTCGGTGCTAACCTTCGTTCCACACTCTCGACAATCTGCAATCGCCATGATGCTTCCCACGTCTGAACTTTTGAGATTCCCGGATGTTCAACTGCTACTCCACCTACGGGGGTAGAGTAGTCATGCAAAAGCTAATCGATGAGCTGATGGGAAAGATGGTCGAGGATGTTCAAGAGCTTCGCCGGAGAGCTAGGAATGGCGAGTCTTTGCTTTCTTCGACGCCTTATCAAACGCATCTAGAGTTAATTTCAGGTAGCCATTCTCTACAAATTTCTTCGGAACCTTGTCCCGAATTGTCCGAGCCACGTGGTCAGCTTCGTCTGGTCGCGAGGCGATCATGACTGCGACCAAGGCATTTAGAAGATAGCGCATTGAGTCAACGTCATTTTCGAGCTGGTGGATAGCCTTATCCGCCGCTCTTTTGTCCGCGCCGCCCTCTTCATGGGCGTATGAGTTCGGACCTTCCGGAAACGGATCACCATCGCCAGTAAGTAACCAGTTGAGGTTGACCCCGGTTACTGCCCGCAGTTTCGGGCCAAACGTCCCAATCGAATTCGTGTTGACCCACTTGTTGACGTTCTGTGGACTGGTTCCTATCGCGCGCGAGAACGCCGCAGGCGTCGGATAGCGACATTCTCGAATGATGTATTCGACTCTGCCGCCAACGGTTGAGAGATCGTAATTGTCTGCCATCCGCTGATAGTGAACTAAATCAATCGCTTAGTCGTTGGCAACAAGTGGTTGACAACTGCATCAACTGTTAGTGTATAATTGAGCCTCCCGAAGCTGGCCTGGGTTGTTCGATTATCCATGCGCACGCCACCCGCAATCCCGAATCCGCTGCAGGCATGTCGCAACGATATCCGCCTCGCGCTCGGTTTGGGTGAGGGCAATCACAACGTAATCCGTCCCGCGCTGCTGCCCGAAGTTGACCCGGTTGATCGCGAGCATGTCGCGTACGGGTTCGACGTGGGTTGCTTGCTGGGAGTGGCTCCAAAGCACGACGAAGTTTTGCTGACTGTTCATGCTCGAAATTTTGCCCAGAAGTCGTTCGTCAACGCACATCAATTGTCATGACTCACTTTGATCAACAGGCGTTAGCCCTTCCCGTAATCGGCGATGCGGTGGACGTTGACCTAGACGATATCGCTCGCCAGACAAGCGGTTCTGCAGTGATTTCACTCTGCGCAACCAAATCCGGACTACTGGACAAGATCATCGCGCCAGATATCGGTCTGCAGGAAGCCGTGTGGTCGCGCGTCAAGTCTGGACAGAACAGCCTGAGTTTGGATGCACTCAATTTGTTGATGGACCGATGTGGCAACGAAGCGCCCCTCAAATGGCTTTTGCTGCGTCGTGGCTACGACCCGCGCAGCCTTCGCAGGCTCGAATCTGAAACCGAACGCGAGCTACGTGAAACGAAAGAAGAACTCGCGCGGCTGAAAACTGAGCGCGAGGTTGAGATGCGCCTGATTCGGGAGATGAGGGCGGCATGAATTACTACAACGAATTCGACCCCGCAGCCGCAACGTGGCTGCGCAACCTAATCGCCGATGGGTTGATTCCCGCCGGCCACATAGACACACGGAGCATTCTCGATGTTCGACCCGCTGACCTTGCCGGATACACGCAATGCCACTTCTTCGCCGGAATTGGAGGATGGTCGCTTGCAGCCCGTCTCGCCGGATGGCCCGATAGCCGCGAACTCTGGACTGGTTCCGCGCCGTGTCAGCCGTTCTCGGTCGCGGGTAAAGGAAAAGCGCAGGCTGACGATCGGCATCTATGGCCCCACTTTTTTCGACTCATCCGCGAGTGTCGCCCCTGCGTTGTCATGGGCGAACAGGTTGCAGCGGCGATTAACAAGGGTTGGCTCGATGGAGTGTTCTCTGACTTGGAAGGCGAGGGATACGCCTGCGAAGCGGCGATTGTTCCAGCTTGTGCCGTCAACGCGCCCCACCGACGCGACCGAGTTTGGTTTGTGGCCGACGCCAGCAGTGAGCGATGCGCTGGGCGGGAAAATTCCACCGAAGGGAACCACGCTAACCGGGATTCGCCCGGACGGGAAGAAAACTCAAATCGGCTTGAATTATGCGGCGAAGGCGCTCTGGCCGACTCCGACATCGCGGGACTGGAAGGATGGTCCGCCGTGCAAGAACGTGGAGCGGAACGGGCTGCTGGGCAGGACGGTGTGGCCGGCGCTATGGCCGACCCCAACAGCGCAGGATCATTCGCGCGGAACGGGAACGATCCGACCGCACGACACTGGAATTCCGTTGCCGCAGCGTGTGGCGCAGGCGCTTGGGACCGTGCCGGATGGATCGTCGGACACGACGGTAAAGCCCGGCGCGTTGAACCCTCAATTCGTTTGTTGGCTCATGGGGTTTCCGGCCGAATGGCTATTCAGCGCACCGTCGAACAAGGCGGTACCGAGGTCGAAGAAACGCATTGGTATAGCCGCATAGCTGCACTGCGCGGATTTGGCAACGCCATCGTGCCGCAAGTCGCCGCCGAAGTGATCGGCGCTTACATGGACGTTGCGTGCACATGAACTACTACCGCTTCCATGAACGCAGCCAGGCCGCATGGGAAGCGCAACGCGCTCGTCTCGAAGCTGCGGCAAGGCTCACGGAGCGGGAATTCACGGAGCGCGAACTGGCGGACGCTGCGGCGCTTCTGGCGCAGCCGGTTGAGGGTAGGCAGAAAGAGTTGTTTGGGGGAAAGAATGGCGGGTGACTGGATCAAGATGCGAGTTGACCTTCAAACGCATCCGAAAATTGTCCGCATTTTGTCCGCAACCAAAGCGGACAAATTTCGGGTCATCGGCGGACTGCATGCGGTATGGAGTGTGTTCGATACGCATTCTGTTGATGGAACCCTGAACGGCTATACGCCAGATACGCTCGACCACATCATCGGATGGCCCGGGTTTTCTGAGGCGATGATTCGCGCAGAATGGCTATCTTTCGATGGCGCTGAAACCCTTGTTCTGCCTGAGTTTGACGAGCATAACGGCAAGTCAGGAAAGCGCCGCGCTGAGGATCAAAAGCGCAAAAGGGATGGTCGGAAATGTCCGCAAAATGTCCAGAATGAAAGCGGACAAAATGCGGACGAAAATAGGACTAGAGAAGAGAAGAGAAGAGAAGAGATAAAAGATACCCCTATATCCCCTAGCGGGGATTCGTCGGCATCGTCGATCTTGGAGCAGTACCACGCCAAGCTACCGAACTGCCAACGCATCGCAGTCCTGAACGATAAGCGCAAGAAGCGACTCGTCGCCGCCGAAAAGCTGGCGAAGAAGATTTGCGCGGATCAGGGCTGGAAATACGACTCGCCGGTTTTCTGGGGTGCCTTCTTCGGCGAATGCGCTGGCGATGCATGGATGCGTGGCGACGTGCCAAATCCGAATAATCCGGCATGGAAGCAGAACATCGATGTACTGCTCGCTGAGGATCGGATCGCGTCGGTCATGGACAAGGCCATCGCGACGATGCGGGGTGCGCAATGAGCCGCTACGACGAACAGGTGCTACGCGTGCCGCCGCATTCAATCGACGCGGAGCAAAGCGTGCTCGGCGGCCTGATGCTCGACCCCGCATCGCTGGCGAAAATTTCGGATTGGCTCGCTGAGGATGATTTCTACCGCAAGGATCATCGGATGGTCTATCGTGCAATCGGCGAGCTGGTCAAGGCTTCGCGTCCGTGCGATCCAGTGACTCTGGCCGACTGGTTTGAGCTAAACGGATTGTCTGATCTGGCCGGCGGTTCGAACTATGTGATCGAACTTGCCAACACGACCCCGAGCGCAGCGAACATCGTTGCATATGCGGAGATTGTTCGAGAAAAGTCAGTTCTGCGGAAGTTGATCGATGCAGGAACGACGATCGTTTCCGATTCCTTCTCGCCAAACGGTAAAGCGTCAGCCGATATCGTTGCTAACGCCTCGCATGCGCTGAGCGGACTTGCGGCGACGCCGAAGGGCGGACTGATGCCGGCGAAGGGAGCGTTCAAGGCGCTTGTCGCGCAGCAGATTGAACGCTACGAGGCAGGCCCGAAGCTTCTCGGCTTGCCTACGCCCTGGCATGAATTGAACAAAATCACTCATGGCTTGCGGCCTGGCGTGCTCTACATCCTCGGCGCTCGCCCAAGCATGGGGAAGTCAGTCTTCATCGAAAACCTTGCATTTTTCTCTGCTCTACGTGGAACAAACACCGCGATTTTCTCGGCGGAAATGACGGCGCAGGAATATGCGGCGCGCGCAACTGCATCGCATGGGGATATTCCGTTCACGTGGGTCGAGCAACCAAGCAATGGCAAGGAATGGCCTGACGCGGAAATCTACTGGTCACGCAATGGCGAAATTGTCGATCGCTTGATGCGGGCGCCAGTGCTGATCGATGACACGCCGGCCATCAATATCAATCAATTGCAGGCTCGCGCATGGCGCGCGCACATGCAGAATCCGCTAGAGCTGATCGTAGTCGATCACTTGCATGACATGGATCACGGCAGGAAGCCGGAAGCCATTCGCCATGAAATTGGCATCGCCGTTCAGGGCCTAAAGACGCTCGCCAAGAAGTGCCACTGCCCCGTTGTCGCCGCCGCGCAGTTAAACCGTGGTGTTGCGAATAGAACCGACAAGCGACCCACGCTAGCCGATCTTCGCGAGGCGGGCGAGATTGAGCAAAAGGGCGACGTAATCATGTTCCTGCATCGCGAGGACTACTACGACCCGAACAAGGAACCAGGATGCGTCCAACTGATCCCTGCCAAGGGTCGCAACATCAAAGTCGGCGAGACGATCTACCTAAAAAACAGCTTCGACCGCATGCGCTTGGATGACGGCGAAAGGCCGGCCAGTTCCGCGCGAGAGTCCGCGCGATCCAGTCGCTTTGATGCGCAATCCGACCCCTGGGCCGCATGAAACCCCATGAAGAATTTAACCTACACCAAACCAGCTATGCCGAATGGTGCAAATACATCGCGCCACGATGGAGGGACATTTTGATGAACGCGACGAAAGAGGAAAAGCAGCGGTTGTGGAACATCGCTCCGGCGCAGTTGCGCGAGGCGATTAAGGCGATTGCGAAGGAGGCGGCGTGAATCGCGGATTCTTCGAGATCGGAATCTATCGCAGCAAAACGCCAGCGAATGTAGGCACGCTATGGCGCTCTGCGTTTCAGATGGGCGCCGCAGGCATCTTCACGGTTGGGCGCCGCTATCCGCAGCAAGCTAGCGATACGGTCAAGGCGTACAAGTATGTCCCGTATCGCGAGTATGCGGACTTCGATGCGCTTGTCGAAGGACTGCCGTATTCGTGCCCGCTGATCGCTGTCGAAATGGGCGGCAAGCCGATGCAGAACTTTGTCCATCCGGAGCGAGCGGTCTACCTACTCGGCGCAGAAGATCACGGAATCCCGCCAGCGCTACTAGCGCGCTGCCATCACGTCATTTCGCTGCCATCGATTCGCACGCAGTCCTACAACGTTGCGGTCGCCGGTTCGATGGTGATGTTCGATCGACAGAGCAAGGCCGGATGGAGGGATGCGGCATGAAAACCTTCGCCGACGTGCTGCGAAATTTCCAGAAACGGAAACGCCGCGTTCCGGCATGTCGCTATGCGCGCATCGTTGCCGAGATATCCAAGGGCAACGTTCAGGCCGAGCAGATCGCACGGGCGACTGGCGATGGAATCAAGAATGTTCAGAACCGCCTCGGCGAACTGCGCGAGGCAGGAATAATCGAGGCCACAAGCAAAATGCCTAGCGGAGACGGTCAGTTTCCGAACCCGCACGGACGCTCGCGGATTGAATGGAGGATTGCGGCGTGAGCTATGATGATTTCATAGCGCGCAAGTTGTCGATCGTGCCGCCGACCGGATTGCGTGAGGTTGGCGAAATCGCCGGCCCACTTTTCCCACATCAAGACGTTCTGACGCGCTGGTCATTGAGCCGTGGCCGCGCTGCAATCTTCGCTGATACCGGACTCGGCAAGACACGCATGCAGCTTGCTTGGGCTGATGCCGTGCATCGTCTGACTGGCCATGATGTCCTGATCCTCGCTCCGCTTGCGGTCGCTGCTCAGACGGTGCGCGAGGGCGCAGAAATGGGCCTATCCGTCACACACTGCCGAGAGTCGGAAGATGTGCGCGCAGGCGTCAACATCACGAACTATGACCGTATGCATAAGTTAGATTGCGGCCGGTTCGGCGCTGTCGTGCTGGACGAATCGAGCATCATCAAACATCACACGTCAAAGACCCTCAAGGCGCTATTGGCTGCGTTCCGAGATACGCCATTCAAACTATGCGCGACCGCTACGCCAGCCCCTAACGATTGGGCCGAGCTTGGCACTCACGCGGAGTTTCTAGGCATCTGCACGCAAGCTGAGATGCTTGCGGAGTATTTCATTCATGACGCGGCAAAGACGCAGGACTGGCGACTGAAGGGGCATGCTCGCGACCTGTTCTGGAAATGGATGGCGACCTGGGCAGCAATGGTTCGCAAGCCTTCAGATCTAGGTTTCGATGATGGCCCGTACGTTCTGCCGCCGCTGGATATTTCAGAACATCACGTCGAGACAACCGCAAAAGCATCCGATGGAATGTTATTCGCGCTTGAAGCGTCAAGTCTGAGCGAACGGCGTGATGCGCGTCGCGCCAGCCTGGCTGCGCGAGTTGAGGCGTGTGCGGCGATGGCGAATTCGGATAAGCAGCAATGGATTGTTTGGTGCGATCTGAACGACGAGGGCGACGCGCTGACCGCCGCAATTGATGGCGCGGTACAGGTTGCCGGCTCGGATGATCCAGAAGTCAAAGAGCAACGCATGATGGATTTTGCGGCAGGCAAGATTCGCGTGCTCGTTACAAAAAGCAAGATCGCCGGATGGGGCATGAACTGGCAGAACTGCGCACGCATTGCATTCGTTGGCGTCACGGATTCGTGGGAATCGTACTACCAAGCCATCCGCAGATGTTGGCGATTTGGGCAGAAGCGTGAAGTGCAAGCGCACATCTTCGCGAGCGAACTTGAAGGTGCGATTGTCGCCAATCTAAAGCGCAAGGAAGCCGATGCCGCAACGATGGCCGATGCACTGGCCGCTGAAACCGGCGCGGCAATAAAGCAATCCGTGCTCGGCTTAGTGCGCGAAACAAACGCATACAAGCCGGCGCGTCGAATCGTGGCACCCAACTGGCTTAGGAGTGAGGCTGCATGAACTGTCTTGATTCAACGGTGGGCGAAAATTTCGCCCTATATCACGGCGATTGCGTCGAGGTCTTGCGTGGCTTGCCGGCTTCAAGCGTTGACTATTCGATCTTCTCACCGCCGTTTGCAAGTCTATATACCTATTCTAATAGTCCGCGCGACATGGGCAATGTGCGCAATGACGCGGAGTTTTTTGAACACTTCGCACATTTGATCGTCGAGCTTCGTCGCATAATGAAGCCGGGACGCAATGTCTCGTTTCACTGCATGTTGATGCCGACCAGCAAGGAGCGTGACGGCTATATCGGTCTGAAAGACTTTCGCGGTGATCTGATCCGCGCATTCCAAGCGCAGGGATTCATCTACGCGAGCGAGGTCTGTATCTGGAAAGACCCGGTAACGGCTATGCAGCGCACTAAGGCGCTCGGATTGCTGCACAAGACCGTGCGCGGAAATGCGGCCATGTCACGGCAGGGCATCCCTGACTATTTGGTAACGATGCGCGCACCAGGAGATCAAGTTGACCGCGTGACGCACGGCGAGGATTACCCGGTAGACAAATGGCAGAAGGTGGCCTCCCCAGTCTGGACGGATATTGACCCCTCGGACACGTTGCAATATCGCAGCGCACGCGAGCACGACGACGAGCGCCATATCTGCCCGCTACAGCTTGAGGTAGTACGGCGCGGAATCGACCTGTGGACGAATCCGGGTGATGTGGTGCTGTCTCCCTTCGCTGGCATCGGCTCGGAGCTTTACGTCGCGCTGCAAATGGGCCGCAAGGCTGTAGGCGCAGAACTGAAAGCGAGCTACTACCGACAAGCCGCGCTGAACCTGGCTGCGGCAAATAACCAATCCGACATGTTCGGAGCCGCCGCATGACCGACTTTGACACTATCGAGCGCGCAGCCAAGAAGCTATGCGAGCAACGCCACGGCGCAGGATCGTGGAATACGAAGCATCGCAAGCGCGCGGCATATCGGCGCATGGCGGATCGCATGCTATCGCTGGCGACGGCAGATGCGTTCATGGCGATCTTTGGACTAAAGCGGGTGAAGAAATGAGAACCAAAAACGCCGCCGCAATAACTCAGATCGAAAGCGATTATATGGGTCTGGTGAAGGCGCTCCCGTGCTCCGTATGTGACGCCAAAGCACCGAGCGAAGCGCATCACCAGCGCCAAGGCCACCACTTCACCGCGATTGCGCTCTGCCATGAATGCCACAAGGGCGCGGGCGGCTGGCACGGTGACAAAACGCGCTGGCGCATATACGGCATTGATGCAGAAACCGCCGCCAACAAGACCATAGGGCGCCTCGCTGGTCAGAACATGGACAACGCACGGCGGCGGCATTCGCAGCGCAGCACGCGCACGCCAAGCAAAGTATTGGCGAGGTCGGCATGAATGCTCAAGCAAACGCGCAGATAGAGCCGTGGCGAGAGCTGCGCAGCAAGGATCAGAACGACCTACTGCAACCGATATGCCGAGATCTGTCCCGCTGTCTCACATGGTACGGGTTCAAGCTATCGCAGGATGACTGGCGCCACTTCCTCAGCGGCACCGTGAAGGGCTTTCGCATGCTTCCCGGAATCAACCGAGGGAAGGGTGCGCCCGGCTTCGTGATGCTTGGCGGCAGCTCGCGTGACTTGCTGAAAGCCGAATGCACAGAGGCAATCGAGCTTGCTTTCGCGCTAGGCGATGCGCCGTGGGAATACGAGCCAACGCAAACCAAACCCGTCCATTGGTGCGATGTCGTGATGATCGCCCGTGGATTCAATCCATCTGATTTCGAGGTGAGCAATGGGAACTGAGCAACGCAAGCGGAAATACACGTATCGCGCCGAGGTGCTGGCAAAGATCGACGAGCGCAGAAAGATGCGCGGAATGGCGGCATCGCAACGACAACGGCGATCAAGAACAGAGCGCATGCCCGAGGAAACAGCTCAGGAGTACATCGAGCACTACGAGCGCCACGGCATCGAGCACTTCAAGCCGGAGCATTGTCCGGCGAAATTCCGCGCTGCGGTTGTGGCGCATTTTGGGAGGGCGGCATGAGTACGAAAGAACTGTTGTCGTGCCCGTTTTGTGGCGGCCCAGCAACATTGGCTTTGACATCCGATAGCTCGCTCTGTGAATGTTATCGATGCGAAGTTGGCTATACGGTTTTCGGAACAGACTTTACTGACCAACGGAGGGCGATGGATTTGTGGAATCATCGCGCTCGGACAGCACAGCCGTGGCATCCAATTGAGACAGCGCTGAATGGCGAGGCCTTAGTTTGGGTTCCGAATTGGGGACATTTAGTAGCCGAGTTCGCTGACGGGATTTGGCGCGATGATGAAGGCAACACCTTGAGCGATGAAGTCAATCGAGGAATGCCGACGCATTGGATGCCCCTCCCAATCGCACCAGCATCAAGCGGAGAAGCCAAATGACAAAGACCCCAGCCACCCAACTAACCCTTCGCGAGATGCGCAAGCGCGGCTATACGGCGTTCGTCGTGGAACGTTGGGATGGCTTCACGAGGCAGCGGCGCGATCTGTTCGGCTTCCTTGACGTACTTTGCCTAGGTGACGGCGAAATCATCGGTGTCTAGACCACAAGCCGATCGAACATGTCATCGCGCATCAAGAAGATTTCGGAGCACGAGAACGTGGCGGCGGTGAGGAAGGCGGGGATAAGAATCCTCGTTTAGGGGTGGGACAAAGGCCCGAATGGGCGATATCGCTTGAAGGAAGAGGATATTTCATGAGCTATTGCCGTTGGTCGAGTGACGATTTTCAGTGCGACGTTTACGTCTATGAGGATTGCCGGGGCGGCTTTACGACTCACGTTGCCGGCGTCCGCTACGTTTTCGCCGAACCATTGCCAGCGCCAGTTGGCTACCGCACGGATTGTGACGGCTGGTGGGCGCGCGATAGGCGCGTTTCCGAAATGGTAAAGGATGCCGAGCGGCAGCATATCGGCCTCCCGCACGACGGCGAAACGTTCAACGATGCCACGGCTGCACTTTGCGCCGACCGTCTCGAATCGCTGCGCAGCGCAGGCTACAACGTGCCGCAATACGCCATTGACGCGCTGCGCAAGGAAGCCGAAGCATGATCTTCCTGCAAGACGGCCTGATCGAGTTTTTCATATCGCAGGGGGCGAGCAAGGCGCTTGCCGAGGACTTGGCGACGGAATTGGCCGACAAGCTTGCGCGGGCGATTGAGCGAGAGCGGCGTGAGCAGGATATCGCCGATTTGTTCGCCCGCACGAAACTTAGTTGTGCCGGCATCGCGCAACGAGTCCGCTGCCACAAATCCACCGTTAGCCGAGTAATCCGCAAAAGTGTTGCATAGAGTGAAATCTTGCAACGCCGTTCGCGATAACCTGAAATTATGGACAAACGTAAAAGTGGAAAGTAGATCGGGATGCGCGGCGACGTCTTGCCAGACGGAATTTGCCACGATCCAGATTGGATGGGCGGGTACGATGAGGCGCAGGAACTGAATTTCGGTGAAGCGCCGCGCGGTATTCGTCTCGATCGGAGACAGCTTGAGGCGCTTGTGGAGTACGGCGACTAACAATTTTGCGGGTACAGCGTACGGAGCCTCGGTGTAATTGGGGCAGATTCTGGGCCAGACCCGGCCCGCATTGAAATTCGGCGGCAGTGGCAACAAAGGCGCGGTAGCAACTGCGCCGAGGTCGGGAGACTGGCGCGAAGCTAGACGCAACCTTAACCCGCACTGCAAAGCTTCGCGCGGAGCGTCCCGCCGATACATATACGAAAGTCGGGTATTCGCAACATATCGCTCAAACAGGTAAAGAAAACGGCGAAAGTTGAGCATATCCGACATGCGAAAGATGCAGCCTGATTGAGCTGCGCAACCGCTCGACCCGTAGCGGACTGACAATCGGGGACCTGCCGGGAGTTGACCCCGGCAACAATTCAGGGTTGTCGTCGTTGGCAACTGAATAGCAGGGATGAAGGTGTGGCTAGGCATTTCGGACGGCGGTTCAAGTCCGCCCATCTCCACCAAATGCAACTTTGAAACGATGGCACCAACCATCTAGTCGCGAGTTGAGAAAGCCGCTGAGGCGCTGGTAACGCCCTGGTTGCGAGTAAGGCCAGAAATGGTCCGGCGATGAAGTTGCATTTGATGGGGATGTCAGGCTTCGACGGGGTGCGGTAGTTGCATTGGACCTGACGAGAGGCGACCGACGTAATCGGCGCAAAACGTAAATGCGAACGATGATTCGTACATGCCGATGGCTCAAGCAGCCTAAGCAAGCTCCCGCCGCCGGGGTTTAACCAAGGCGGCAACAACTTGAAGACCATCGGCAAGCCGTGTGCTCCGATGGCTGGGGAATGGATTCCCCAAGGTCACTAAAGGGGAAAGGAGCGTAGGTCTGGATACGTCCGCTACGAGATCCGCCCCGATTATTTGCGGAACGCGGTGGCTGAGCCGCGACTTATGCGTTGTTCCAGAGGCCCTTCGCTTCGGCGAAGCTTGGTTAAAGACCAGAAGCATAGTTCAAGTCTACGTAAGCCAGAGATCAGCACTGGCCCGTAAACAAATTCAACCTTTCGCGGAGACGGCGAAGATGGGCAAATACTTTCTGTTGGGCGTTGTTCTGCTTGCGTTGAACTTTGCTGGCGTCGTCAGCATTCCCTGGGTATGGGCGTTCGCGCCGTTCTGGATTCCTGCGGCGGCGATCGCTTTCGTATTTGGCGTATTCGTAGTCGCATGCACTGCATTCGCCACACTTGGGCCGATGCTGGCTGAAAAGATAGCAGAGGTGCGCGAAGCAGAATGAGCATTTTTGGTCAGGACGACTCTGAGCGCGGCCAGTTTCCCATGTGGGATGGCCTAATTGCGTACTTCCCCTCAGCTCTTGCCGGCGTCGCCCGCGTGTCGTTGCTTGGCAATGCCAAGCATAACGCAGGCGAACCGCTGCATCATGCTCGCGGCAAGTCCACGGACCATCGCAACAAGATCATTCGCCACTTGATCGACGGCGACTACGACGAGGCCGCATGGCGCTGTCTCGCGTTGTCGCAGGAAGAATACGAACGCCGAGGCGCGCCGATTGCGCCAGGTGCGCGGATCGAGTCGGAAACTGGACTGCCGGTCGGATCTGCCGACGAACTGGCAGATGCGCTGCGGCATCCGCTGAGCGTGGCGGGCGAGGAATAATGCTTCTGTTCTGCGCCTTCGTGTTGTGTCTATGCGATGAGCCAGGATGGGCAGCATTCTTCATTGCGATGAACTACCTCTTCTCGGATGACTGATGCGCCTAGGCAAACGAATTTTCGTTATCCCAGATACACAAGTGAGGCCGGGCGACCCAACTGACCATTTCGATTGGATTGGTGCCGCGATCAAGGACTACGAGCCGGATATCGTTGTCCATCTCGGCGATCACTGGGATATGGCAAGTCTCTCAACATGGGACGGCCAACTATCCAAGGAAGGGCGCCGCTATACGGATGACATTGAGGCGGGGAATGCCGCACTGGACCGCCTACAGAACGCGATGGGCGGCTTCCAGCCGAAGCGCAAGGTTATCCTGCGCGGTAACCATTGCCACCGCATCACGCGCGCCGTAGAGGCTGACGCGAGACTGAAGGGGGCGTTCTCATTCGATCATTTCAACGATCGTGCGCTCGGATGGGAACCAGTAGATTACAACGGCTCTACGCCTGGAATTATCGAAATCGAGGGCATCAAGTTTGCCCACTATTTCGCAAACAGCATGACTAGCCGACCAATCGGCGGCAATGCCAGCTACAAGCTAACGCAGATTGGTTCACCCTTCGTCATGGGTCACGTTCAGACCTACGACATTGGCACGAAGCAATACGCAACTGGGCGCGTGATTCGCGGCATTGTTGCCGGCGCGGCCTACTTGCACGATGAAGAATATCGCGGAAATGCGAATACGCACTGGCGCGGAATCGTTGTTCTGAACGAAGTAAAATACGGCGACTTTTGCGAAATGCCGCTGACGCTATCGTATCTCTGCCAGAAATATACCGGCACATCGCTTGCACGCTATTTGCAGCGCCGCTATCGCCGAGCAAAAGAACGATTCAGTCTAGCGAGGGCGGCATGAAGCGCAAACCGTCCTACGTGCGGAACTTTTCCGTCCAGCCTTACAACTGGACAGTGTTCGTCTTTGACGACAAGGAAAAACTGCTTCGATTCATTCTGCGCCGCATGATTGGCTCGGCCAAGGTTATGCGCGAAGACTTGGACGAGTCGCGTGGCATTACATACGTCAACGATCATCGGTCCGAGGTCTATATCGGTGTATTCGACGGCGAAAGCCCGACACTGGTTCACGAAATAGTACACGCGGCGTTTTCGATTCTCGGATATTCGGCTGTAAAAGTGCAACCGCAAGAATGCGAGGCACTTGCATATCTAGTCGAGCATATCTCGCGCGAATGTTCTAAATAACTCCCCGCGAAGGGGCAACGACAAGGCAGTTGCGGCGCTTCGCCCCAAGCTAGCCGCAAAGCAGGAGTGACAGGGGAATGCAGTAGATTTCTGACCATCCGATGGCCGCCGATGCGGTGAAGATCGTCCCATTTGCGGGCGTCTCCGCTGCAAATTTCTTCGGCATGAGTGTGCCGGATGCGATCAACTACGTGACCCTGTTTTGCGGTATCTGCTACGCGCTGTCTTGGTGCTGGCGAGGCTATGTTTTCGCTCGCGACAAGAAGTACCTGCCTGAGCACGAAGATTAAGCGCGTGTCAATCAACACGCGAATCGCAACCCTATTTGCCGGCGCCGCGCTTGCCATTGCGGGCACGATGGCGACGCAACACGAGGGTACGCGCTACTAGGCGTATCAGGATGTAGGCGGCGTGTGGACTATCTGCGAGGGTGACACGCATGGCGTCAAAGAGGGCGACAAAGCAACACGCCAAGAGTGCGACGATCGGCTTCGCGCGAACCTTGTAGCCGCCAATAGTGCTTTCGAGCGTTGCGTGGTTGAACCCGTCAGCGTCTATGAGCGAGCTTCGTACGTGGACTTCATCTTCAACGCAGGCCAAGGGAATTTCTGCCGCTCGACGCTCGTCAAGAAACTGAACCTCGGCGACCATAAGGGCGCCTGTGACGAGCTGCTGAAATGGGTATACGTGGACGGTAAGGACTGCCGCATCGCAGCCAGCAATTGCTACGGCATTGTGAAGCGCCGGCAAGCTGAGCATGACCTTTGCCTACAAGGCTTGCGATGAAATGGTTCGCCCTACTGCTAGGCCTACTGCTCGCGGTGGCGATCTACACCATCGCTGAGCAAGACGAGTAATACGTTCAGATGCGCAACTACGCGATCAAGGTCACGGTGAAGAACAAGATCCAGGGTGAGGCACTGAACAGATGCCAGCGGTATACGTGGAAGAGTACCTGATGAGCGAGTTCGCATTTTGGCTGACTGATCCGATCTTTCGCATCAATGCGGGTTTGTCGGCATGCTTGGATTTGTATCTTGACGCCCTATTGGAAGAGATGGAGGGCATGTTGAATCCGAATCTTCCCGCGCCGGAGGATGGCTGGTGCTGACCGCATTTCTCGTTAAGGCCAAAGGCTGGGCAATCGGCATCGGTGCCATTCTGTTGGCTGTGTTCATGGCGATCATCCTCGCCTTCCGCAAGGGATCGAACGCCGCAACGGCCAGCATCGAGGCGACCCAAACGCGCGCAGTGAATGACGCGCTGGTGAAGCAGACGACGATCGTTGACCAAGTGCGCAGTCTGCCGGAAGGCGCTGCGGTCGAGAAACTGAAAGCCGATTGGAGTCGTGACAAGTGAATATCGGTGCTCGCGTAGCAACGATTGTTGCCTTAGCGGCAATGACTGGCTGCGGATTGTTGCCAGTTCGCACGGTTCACGACTATTGCCAACTCGACAAGCCCGTAAAGCTGCTGAACGCCGAATACGACCTACTCGGCAAGGAAAGCCAGGATTTGATCTTGGCGCATAACGAGGCCGGCAAAGCGGTATGCGGCAAGACGTATAAATGATGGAAATGAGTCCAGACATCGTATACGGCGGCAGTTTCGTTCTTCACTGCTCAGGAAATAAGCCGCATATCAGAAAATTCGGCCCCCTCTGGTTGTGCAGCAAAGGCTTGGATTTTTGCATGCACTTCACGCCGCTAGACGCATTCCGTTCGCTCAAGGCAATGAAGGATGACTATGACGGCATCTGACAAAGGCACTACCGATCTCTGCGAGAAAGATGGGACGTGGTGAGCGATGACTTCCAGGATTTCTAACGGTTACGGTGACGGCTAAGTGAATCCTCTGCGATGGCTTGTTAAAGCAATTCAGGCAAAGCCGCATATCCGAAAGAGCGGCAGGCAATGGATTTGCCAAGGATCTGGGTATCGGAGCTTCGGCGTCAATCCCGCACACGCATTCGGCTCTTGGAGTTTGTTTTTTCAAAGATGAGTCGCACGAAACGTAGTGAACCGTCTAGCGGTTGCTGGATGCGCGTACCGAAAGGCAAGAAATCCGAGCGCAAGCGTCTAGAGCGCATCGCGGAAGACTTCGGGGAAGAGGGCATCGTGCAGCATAAGCAGCGCAGGGCGGTCCCTCGCGACAGTTGGGACGATGTTCAGATCAGCTATACGCGAGGCCAGGAATGGGCGAGGCGATGAGCAAAACCTTCCGCCGCCTCAACGACGGCAAGAAAGACAAGCGCGAGGCTTCTGGTGGTTGGGGCAAGACCGAAAGCGCAATCAATCGCCAAGAACGACGGCGCGAACGTCATGACTGGCAGAGAGTGGTGAGGACGAAATGGCAGTCTTTTTGATCTTCTTCGGATTCCTGTTCATGGTCGGACTCGCCAAGTGCGAGTTCAACGATCGGGATATCACTAATGGTTGCGGCTTGGTATGCCTGGCCTGCGGTCTAATCGCACTAGGGATGTCGTGACCGATACGATTGTCATAGAGCAATTCATCGCCGCCAATAACGCCATTTGCAATGCCTTGGCGGGAGTGGCGATTGCATTCCGCGAGTTGGCCGAAAAGGCTATCGGCATCTTCATTCGGCTGCACGATAAGCGTTTCTACCCAAAGCGGAAAGGTGGGTTTCACGCCAAACGGTTGAATCGCATGAGCATAGTGCGTTCGCATAAGCGGAAGAAAGCACGATGATGGACCCGTCGCACGACGAAATTTGCGAAGACAAGATTACCTATCTCGGTGACGTGCAGCGTCTGTGCCTCAAACCGGGCGATATCGTTGTGCTGAGCATTGATGACGCCCCGTCGGATCATGTCTTCGCAAATCTGCGCAAAGTGCTCAAGGACATAATCCCTGAGCACAAGGTTTTGATTCTTACCGGTGGCGCGAAGATCGGCGTTATGGGTTCAGATGACTGATCCGCAAGAAACTGCAGAAACCGCCATCGAGCAGCTAGGCCATCGCGTAGTGTCCATCTACGACCCGCAAAGAGGCGTGCTGAAACTGTTCCTCGATCCGCCTGAGTGGATGAGTCCGGCAAGCTTGGAAAGGGCGGATGACGATTACAGGGCGAGGCGAACATGAGAACGATTCGGGAACTCGCCGATGAGTCGACCGGCGCATATATCGATGACAGTTTTTTCAAGCGTGAAGGCGAAATCATCCTTGATGGCCGATTCACGCTTCAGGACTTGATTGACATCGTTGAGGAATTGAAGACGCGATGAAGTGGTCAACAACTGGTGTCTGGGTGAATGAGCATCTGGCGCGCAGCTTTGCGCGAGGGCATGTTCTGGTACATGCAATTTTGCATCCCGAATTCAGCCGCGTGCTGACCGCTGGCGAAAGGCGCGAGCAATACGCCGACGAATACGCCAGAACGATCATGCGGTTGACGGCATGACACCGCTGCAAGTAATCGACGAACGCTAGGCCGACTTGTGCGGCCAGTACGCCAACGAAGGCGTAGCGGCTTTCCTGATCCGAACGACGGAAGACGGCAACTGCCGAATCATCGGGCCGCAGTTCGACCCATAGACCATTGCCAAGATGCTTCGCACCGCGGCGCAGGTCTATCTGGACCAAGTGCCGCCGATGAAGACGAATTGACCGCCTGTATGCCTAGCGGTCACAAAACATGAAGCGGCAATACGCCGTAGGTCCGAGCGGCACCAGGTTGGGTCAGGCCATAAGGGCCGCAATCAACCAGTCAGGCATCGGCTGACAGATTTGCGGGTAGACGTAGGCCGAGTGGACGGCCACTAGCCTTCCAAGCTAGCAGTCAGGGGTTCGATTCCTCCTATCCGCTCCAAACAGGAAGGTTCCGCTGGGTTGGCCGGCGAGCGGTCTTGAAAACCGTGGCTACCGAAAGGTAGGGAGTTCGACTCTTCAACCTTCCGCCAAAACTCGGGGTGCGCGTTGGGACGCAGAACTGCCCTGCAAGCAGATCGGTAAGGGTTCGATTCCCTTGTGCTCCACCAGAAATGCTCGGCGCGAAAAGCGCTCCCTGTGACCGGGGATGGATACGCCCGTGAGGAACACTGTGCGCACAGTGGCCACCATAGCGGCAACGTTGAAAAGCCATCAGCAGATGATTCGCCGGGCTAGCTCAATGGCAGAGCAATCCCTTTGTAAGGCATAGGTTGCGGGTTCAAGTACTGCGCCCGGCTCACCATTCAGGGGTTAGCTCAGTCTGGCCAGAGTTCTCGATTTGGAATCGAGTTGTCGAAGGTTCAAATCCTTCACCCCTGACCATTTGAAATGCGCCGTTGGCGAAATTGGTAGACGCACCGTCCTTAGAAGTCGGCGCCTAGTGCATGGGAGTTCAAGTCTCTCACGGCGTACCAAACATGGAAACGTGGCCGAGAGGCCGAAGGCAGCGGCTTGCTAAGCCGTACATCCGCAAGGATGCGTAGGTTCGACTCCTACCGTTTCCGCCAGACGATAAGAGAATGCATGATCCGAGAAATTCTGCAAAAGGCCCGCGCGGGAATGATTGAACAACGTATTCCACCACCATTTGAGGTTCGGCTAACCGCATCCACTCTGGATAAATTGGCCGTCGAAATGCTAAGCGCTGGAGAGTTGCGGAAGGGTGACATTCCAAAGCGTTTCATGGATATGGCGCTTATCGCAGATCTCGATGTGTCCGCAGGCGCAATGTATGTTCAGCAACCCAAAATCGAAAGCCTAATGATTGGCAGCGAATGGGAATGGCCGAGCCAGCGAGCTGGCAAGTAAAGAACAATCGGCGCGTAGCATAACGGTTTAATGCCGTGATCTCTAAAGTCACTCGATCTCCGTTCGAATCGGAGCGCGCCCGCCAAATCAGGAAAAGGCAATGTCGTGCCAATCATGCGCCAAGCGCAGGCAATGGATTCTGGACAAGGTCAAGTAGGTTTGGAGGCTGATAAGTGACGACGCCAGAGAATCAGGAAGCGATCGAAAGGATCTGCTCTCGCCTATCCGAGACGACGGAAGCATTGCTCAAGACGGTCGAAGCGGTGAATCGATCGGCGGAAAGCATGTTGCGACTGACTGAGGCAATTTTGAATGCGCCAGATGAGCCAGACGAACACGCATCAGGATACCTGAGCGGATGAGCAAAGAAGATTGCGATAAGAAGATAGTGCTGGCAGCAAGAGCGCTATCTCAGGCTCTTACTGAGGCCGGAGGTTGCGGATATACCGTATATGCCCACGCGACAGATGTGACCAGCCTTGACTCGCGTAGTGCCGAATATGTATGGCACGTCACCGTTAGAGAGACGGCAGAGCGTTTGATTGCATGAGCAAATGGGGGCAAGGCCGAGGCGGTAGTAGATGGCGCAAGCTAAGGGAACGAATCCTCCAGCGCGACAATTACCTATGCCAGCCATGCAAGCGCCAAGAGAGGGTGACTGAGGCAAAGTAGGTCGATCACATCACGCCTAGGGCGCGCGGCGGAACGGATACCGAATACAACCTGCAATCGATCTGTGACGAGTGCCACGAGCGCAAGACGCAGATAGAGGCAGGAGCCAAGCCGGCGAGACTTGAACGACGCGATGCAGGGATGAGTCCGCATTGGGACAGGTGATGGAAACTTTATCTTGGCTATGCGATAATCGCGCGCGAGATAAAGCGGCCCGATACCGTGCGTCAACACTATATCGGGCCTAACCAATAACCTGATTGAGGCAGGCCAATGGCTGAGGGCGAGTGTATAGATTGCGGTGCGCAAACGAAAGTATTTGTATCAAGCGGCAAGCGCGCTAAACGATGCGCTGATTGTCGAGCAAAGAAGTTACAGCCCCGCCCAAGGCCAGTCAGACAACGGATACTGGGATTGTGCGAGTGGTGTAAGTTACCATTCAGCAGCTTCTATCCCGAGCAGCGGTATTGCAGCAAATCATGCGCGGCGTTATGCAAGGTAGCTAATGGCGTAGCTGTTGGCATACATCTCCCTCTACCAAAAGAGGAAAAGGCCGCACGCCTAGCCGATGCTCGCAGGCTGCGAATGATTCGCAAGGAAGTGCTGGCATTAAGAAGAATCGCTGGATATGTGGAAAGACCGGCAAAGCGCAGGCGAAAATGCCAGTCATGTGAGGAAATGATCATCGTATCCCGAACGCTTGGCGGATGCCGGCGAGTTTGCTTAGACTGCACGAAGAAGAATAAAAGAAAGAGTCGATTACTCTACTTCAAATCAGATGCAGGTCGCCGCAATAGACGCACAGCCAAGGCAAGGCGCAGGGCAATAGAGCGCGGAGTTGCTGCCGATAAGATTGATCCGATTGCAGTCTTCGATCGGGATAAGTGGAAGTGCAAGCTATGCGGCACCCATACTCCACGCAGGCTGCGCGGCACGTATGAACCTAATGCACCCGAGCTGGACCATGTTGTGCCGATATCTTTGGGCGGCGCCCACATATGGAGCAACGTGCAGTGCTCATGCCGCAAGTGCAATGGCGATAAAGGCGCGACGATTAAGGGCCAATTGGCGCTGGCGCTGTGCGCATGACCCCAGGCGGGGACCTTCAAAGCTTTTTCTGATCCAAGTTGACACCGTGTCCGTCACTTCTTTTCAGCTATTTCGTAACAATTTCTGTGGTAAATAAGCAACGCAATGTCTCGTAAAAGCACAGAATCTCTAAGCGTTGCCACGGTTTCGGCACTGCCTTCAAGGCTTGAGCCGCCCGAATCTCTGACAACTAAATAGATCGAGCTATGGCGCGCGACGGTCGCGACTAAGCCGGTGGATTGGTTTGCCGCAGATAGCGCGCCATTACTGATGGAATACGTGCGGGCTGTTGCTATGTGCGATGCACTTGCAGTCAAGATTGATTTGGCATGCACTGGTAAAGCGGTAGAGGAAGGCATGATGCTAAAAAACCTTCTCGATATGCGCGATAAGGAATCAAAGCGCGTCGCGAGCCTGGCCACGAAGCTGCGGCTGACGAATCAGAGCCGGTACACGCCGCAGGCAGCGGCCACGGCAAACAAGCGCTCGGCGCAGGGTGGTAAGTTGTGGCAGTTCGGAAACGGTAGCTAACACGCGCGCAGCGAAACATTGCGTGGATCGAAACGTTTTGCCGTATTCCCGAGGGAAAGGATGTTGGCAAGCCGGTCAAGCTGAGGGATTGGCAGTAGCGCGAATTGATTCGGCTCTACGATTCTCCGACGCGGACATTCATTCTTTCGTTTGGCCGCAAGAATGGTAAGACCGCCCTGATTGCCTTCATCGTGCTCTTGCATACTTGCGGACCGGAAGCAGTAGGGAATTCGGAAGTGGTATCTGGCGCCCGCTCGCGCGACCAGGCGTCGATGGTCTTCCGATATGCGAGCAAATGCGCCCGCCTATCGCCCGATATTTCGCAAGCGGTTGTGATTAAAGATACAGCCAAGGAAATCGTCTGTCCTGAACTTGGAACGACGTATAAGGCGCTGAGTGCTGATGCGGCAACGAATGTGGGCCGCTCGCCAGCTCTGGCGATCCACGACGAATTAGGCTAGGTCCGCGGCCCTCGCGATGATTTCTTCGAGGCGATTGATACTGCGCAGGGCGCGCATGAACATCCGCTATCAATCATCATCTCGACTCAAGCCGCAAAGGATGGCGATCTGCTCTCAGTAATGATCGATGATGCACTGAAAGGCGCGGACCCGATGATTAAGGTGGCGCTCTATACTGCTCCACAAGACCTTGATCCGTTCAGCGATAAGGCGATCAGGGCGGCAAACCCGGCGTTCGGCGATTTTCTGAACGCAGACGAATGCAGGCGGCTGGCGGAAAGCGCGAGGCGCATGCCTTCGAGAGAGTCGGCGTATCGAAATCTCATCCTAAACCAAAGGGTGAATATGAGCGATCCGTTTGTGACGCGCTCGGTTTGGGAAGCGAATAGCGCTGAGCCGGATTTCAGCGTTGTACAGGAATGCTATATCGGCGTTGACCTATCTGCGCGCAATGACTTGACGGCAGTGGTCGTGGTGGGGCGCGATGGTGCTGGATTATTCCATGTGTTGCCCTATTTCTTCGCCCCCAAGGTCGGCGTCGAGGAACGCAGCCAGCGTGATCGAGAGCCTTATGATGTTTGGGCGCGAGAGGGAAAGATCACGCTGACTCCTGGTGCATCGGTTGACTATGCCTATGTTGCCTAGCAGCTAATTGAATTATGCGATTCATTCGATGTGCGTGCGATACCGTTTGACCGCTGGCGCATGGATGTACTGAAAAACGAGCTGTCACGGCTCAGCGCCGAATTGCCGCTTGTGCCGTTCGGTCAGGGATTTAAGGATATGACGCCCGCGCTGGATCAGCTTGAATCGCTGCTGCTGGACGGCAAGATCAGGCATGGCGGCAATCCGGTGCTCGATATGTGCGCGGAGAATGCCGTAGCAACTCGCGATCCTGCCGGCAATCGCAAGCTGGACAAATCTAAAGCAACAGGCCGAATTGACGGACTTGTTGCGCTCGCAATGGCTATCGGCGCGGCGAACACACAAGCGCCGGCCAAGCCTCCCGAATACCAAATGATGATTCTGTGAAGGAATAAACGATGTCAGACAACAAACGCGCCTATTCGGTTTTTTAGGTCAAATCGATCGATGCCGCGAAGCGCACGTTTACGGGCTTGGCGACTACGCCAGCCGTTGACCGGGTTGGCGATACGATCGACCCGCTCGGTGCGACGTTCCAGAATCCCGTGGTTCTCCTGCATCAGCACGAGCACGATGAGCCGATCGGCTAGGCCGTCTTCGGCAAGGCGACAAAAAATGGACTCCCGTTCACCGCGACAATACCGCAGTCCGATGGATTGCCTGATTGTGAACTGAAAGACCGGCTGGATACGGCGTGGGGCGAAATCGAGTTGGGTATCGTGCGCGCCGTGAGCATCGGCTTCCGTCCGCTTAAATATGCCTTCAATGACAACGGCGGCATCGAATACCAAGAGATTGAAGTGTATGAGCTTAGCCCCGTTTCGGTGCCGTGCAATCAAGAAGCGATCATTACTTCTGTCAAATCGATGGATAAAGCACTATCCCGCGATGTTGTGGACAAGCTAAAGGAATTCGATAGCGCTCCAGCGAAAATCCAGAAACGCATCAAGCATGCAATTCCACTTGTAACGGCAGCACGAATCCCGAAGGGCGCAGTTTCGCTCAAGAAATAATTCACATGCGGGCATCGCTCCCCTTTGTTGCGGGGGCCACGGGGCCGCAAATCAACCAAAGGAAATTCAACATGGCAGGTAAGACTTTCGCTGAACAGGTTGCCGATCTCAAGGCCACCCGTGACAGCAAGACCAATGAAATGAACGCCTTCGCTTAGAAGTCGTTGGATGAGAATCGTTCGATGGATGAGGCCGAGGCCGAAGCTTTCGATACTCTCGAAAATGAAATCAAGCGCATTGACGGCGATATCGCTCGCCTGACGCGTCTTGAAAAGATTAATGCCGAGAAGGCCGTTGTCGTTGCCGGAGCCAAGTCGGAAGATGCGAGCAAGACCCGCGAGGGTGTGACGGTCAAGAATACGCAGAAGCTTGAGCCGGGTGTTGAATTCGCCCGCTATGCGATGTGTCTGGCCGCCGCGAAGGGTGACGTGGGCCGCGCGTTCAATATCGCGAAGAGCCAGATCCCGCAGACCGATCGCGTTGTCAACGCACTGAAGTTCCAGGCCGAGACGGGCTAGAGCTTTGAATCGCTCATCAAGTCCAACGTCAATGCCGGCACTACCTCGGATGCGACGTGGGCTTCGCCACTGGTCAACTATCAGATTTTCACGGCTGATTTCGTCGAATATCTGCGTCCGCAAACCATCGTTGGCAAGTTCGGTCAGGGTGCGATTCCATCGCTGCGTAATATCCCGTTCAATGTCCGAATTGCTGGTCAGACTTCGGGCGGCGCGGGCTACTGGGTTGGTCAGGGCGCGCCGAAACCGCTCACCAAATTTGATTACAACGCGACGAATCTGACCTGGGCCAAGGTGGCCGCGATCTCGGTCATCACGGATGAACTGATCCGCTTCAGCAATCCGTCTGCCGAGGCGCTTGTACGCAATGGCTTGGTGGATGCACTGCGCGAACGTCTGGATATCGACTTCATCGATCCGGGTAAGGCCGCGGTTGCGAATGTTTCTCCGGCGTCGATCACCAATGGTGTTGCGGCAATCAGCTCCAGCGGTTCGGATGAAGCGCATGTCCGCGCTGACCTTCGCGCTCTCTGGGCGCCGTTCATTGCGGCGAACATCGCCCCGACTACTGCGGTCTACATCATGTCTTCGACTACGGCCCTTGCCCTGTCGCTCATGGTCAATGCCCTGGGTCAGCGCGCGTTCCCAGACATTTCGATGAACGGTGGCACGCTGCTCGGTATTCCGGTCATTGTGTCGGAATACGCAAAGAACACGGGCGGTTCCGCTGGCGGCCTCGTCATCTTGGCGAACGCTTCGGATATCTGGCTGGCAGATGACGGCGGCTTCACTCTGGATGCGAGCCGTGAGGCTTCGCTGCAGATGGACGATGCGCCGAGCGTCAATAGCGCCACCGGCACCGAATCGCAGCTCGTCTCGATGTTCCAGACGAACAGCGTGGCTCTGCGTGCGGAGCGTTTCATCAACTGGCAGAAGCGTCGCAGCGCTGCCGTGTCGTATCTCGACGCGGTGACCTGGGGTAGCTGAGTAAGTTGAATTGGGTGCGGCTCCTAACGGGGCCGCACCATTTTGGAGGGATGATGAGCAGAGTTCCAATAAAAATTACTCGTGCGTTTCGCGGTAATGCGGTTGGCAGCGAAATGCGGGTTTCGGCGCACGAGGCGCGGTTTCTTGTGCTATCCAATCACGCGCAATACATCACCACGGCATTGACGCCGGAGAAGCCGCCAGTTGCTGTTGCGGTAGTCGATACGGTCGCCGAATCGGCGGAAGTTGCCGAAGAGACTAATGCCGGCAGCGAAGAAGAATCCGATGGCGTCGAAATCTCGCCGCGCACCGGCCTTCCTAAGCGGCAATATCGCCGTCGCGATTTGACTGCGGAGTGAAGATGAAGGTGATCTGCGGCTATGCTTTGGCGTTTGCTGCGCAAGTGCGCCGCATTGCCCTATCGCCGATTACTTGGGTGCTCGCCCTTTTCGTGGCTGGCGGCGCACAAATCACGCACGGCATCGCACTCGCTGCCGGAGTTCCTTATGGCTGGATTTGTGCTGGCCTATTTTGCCTCGCCATGGCGTATTTGATCGTAAGAGGCGTGCGGAATGCCTGACATTTTTCAAGCGCTTGGCGGGCTGGTGAAGTCCGTACCGGGTAGCCTATAGTCGGTCGATAGTCGCGGCTGGCTCCCGCTTGTGCGCGAACCATTTCCCGGCGCATGGCAACAAAACGCATCGCAGACGGTAGATGGACAATTGTCCTACTACGCGGCATATGCATGCGTCACATTGATTTCAAATGACTTCGGTAAATTGCGTCCTCGCCTTGTCGAAAAACGCGGGAACATCTGGAAGGAAACGACGAGTTCGGCATTTTCGCCAGTCATTCGCAAACCGAATCGCTATCAGAACCATATCCAGTTTAAGGAATGGTGGGCGATGAGCAAGTTGGTTTTCGGAAATACGTATGCCCTGCTTGAGCGCGATGCTCGCGGCATCGTGGTTCAGCAATACATTCTCGATGCTCGCCGCGTTTTGCCACTCGTTGCGCCAGATGGCCAGGTCTACTATCAGCTTCACACGGATAACCTTTCCGGTGTTACGGAAGAAATCCTAGTTCCGGCATCAGAGATCATCCATGACCGGATGAACTGTCTGTTTCATCCGCTGGTCGGCATCTCGCCGCTATACGCTGCCGGCGTACCTTCGGCGCAGGGTATCGCGATCCAGAATTCCAGCCGTAGTTTTTTTGCGAATGGTGCGCGTCCATCTGGCGTGCTGACTGCGCCCGGTCAAATCGGCCAGGAAACCGCTGACCGCCTGAAGCTGGCATGGGAAGAAAAATTTACCGGTGTGAATTCCGGCAAGATCGCCGTACTCGGCGATGGCTTGAAGTATGAACCGATGGTCATGACGAGCGCCGATGCGCAACTCATCGAATAGTTGAAAATGACCGCGGAAATGGTCTGCGCCGCCTTCCATGTTCCAGCGTTCAAGGTGGGTATCGGCCAGATGCCGACCTACCAAAACGGCGAAGTATTGAACCAAATTTATTATTCGGATTGCCTGCAATCTTTGATCGAAGAATACGAGCTTTGTCAGGATGAAGGGCTCGGCATCGGCGAGGCGGTCACTATCAACGGGCGCAGCACACAACTAGGCGTTGACCTCGACTTGCGCGGTCTATTCCGCATGGATACGGCAACATAGATGCGCACGCTTGGCGAGGGGGTGAAAGGTTCCATCCTGACCGTCAACGAAGCGCGCGAGGAAATGGATCGCGACAAGATTGCCGGCGGCGATACGGTATATATGCAGCAGCAGAACTTTAGCCTCGAAGCGCTCGCCAAACGCGATTCTCTGCCCAATCCGTTTGTCATTGATCGCCCGACCGCCAATCCCGACCCATCTGTTAGCGGACCTCCGGCGAATGCCGATCCGAACCAAGACCAGGCGACCGGTAAGGCTTTCGCCTATGACGTGCAAAAAGCATTTGAATAGGAGTTAGCCGCGTGAATTTCGATCCCGTTGAATTTGGCAAGGGACTGGCGCGGTCAGTCAAGGCGCTGATTTAGGAACGCTTGGCGCCAATGGAAGCACGGCTTATCGCTGTGGAATCCCGCGCATTGCTTCCCGGTCCATAGGGCGAGAAAGGCGAAACCGGCCAAACTGGTCCGCAAGGTGATCGCGGACGCGACGCGGACATGGGCGAGATCAAATCGCATATCGATCTAGCGGTTTTGGCGACGGTCAAGGATTGTTTCGAAAAATCTGCCGATTCTCTCAAGGGAGAAAAGGGCGATCCTGGGGTTGCTGGCGAACACGGCCAAATCGGTCCATAGGGGCCGCAGGGTGAGCGCGGAGCAGATGGCGCTATCGGAGCATAGGGCGAAAAAGGCGAGCCGGGGAAGGACGCACCTCCAGTCGATATGCGCGCCCTTGCCATTGAGCTTTCAAAGTCTCCCGAGATACGAGTTGTTATCGATTTGATTGTCGCTTCAGGAGTTGCCGAATATTTCAAAGAGCATCCGATCAGGGATGGCAAGGATGGTGCAGACGGCGTTCCGGGTCCGCAGGGTGCCAAGGGAGAAAGGGGCGAGACCGGCGCCGATGGCGTTGGTCTTGGCGGCGCAATCATCGATCGCGATGGCCAGCTTGTCGTCACACTCACCAATGGCACGGTCAAGACGCTCGGCCCTGTCGTCGGCAAGGATGGCGAGGCTGGTCGAGATGGCGCGAATGGAAAAGACGGTCTAAGTGTCGAGGGCCGCGAACTTGCCTATGATGGTGAGACTGGCGAAATCATCGAACGGTGGAGCGCTGCTGGTGAGATGAAGGAATTCCGCTATCCCGCCGTTGGCATTCGCCAGCGCGGTTACTGGCGTGAAGGTACGGCATGCAAGGCTGGTGATGGCATGACGCATGGCGGCTCATTCTGGATCGCCAAACGCGACAATGCGAGCAAGCCATGCCCGGAGAATGCCGACGATTGGTATTTGTGCGTTCGCAAGGGGCGTGACGGCGAGCGCGGTCCTGCCGGTACGGCGTATGTTCCGTCCACACCGGTAAAACTGGACGCTGCCAAATGACAAACCTTGTCTCGCTCTCATAGGCACGGGCGCATCTTCGGTTGGATACAACTGACGAAGATACATTCATCGCGTTGATTGTTTCTGCGGCGAGTGCGGCCGTGCTCGGCTACGTCAAGAATGGCCCGGACATCTTTCTGGATTCTGCCGGTGATCCGATCCTAGATAGCAATGGCGATCCGCTCGGCATCCCGGACGATATGAAATTTGCAACACTCTTGCTTATCGGCGAGTTCTACAAGAATCGCGAAGGGCAATCCGAAAATCCGGTTGACCAGCAACATGGTTACGCCTACCTGAATCGCGCTGTCGTATCGTTGCTATATCGCTACCGCACGCCAAGTCTTTCTTAACTGGAAATCGCATGTCATTTGAAGTCAAGCAATGGGATTATTCCGGCCAACCAGAACTGAAGGAGCGTCTTCTTTCAAAAATTCGTGATACCGAACAATTCACAATACTGGTCGATGAAAAAACCGATCGATGGATTTTGATTGGCCCGAACGATGATGCTTCAATCGCGGAAGCCTCAATTATGTGCGCCGCACTGAATGTTCTATCCAATGACAATTGACGCCGGAAAACTTCGTCATCGCGTCGCGCTGCAATCTCAAGTACAGACGCAAGACCCAGACACGGGAGAAATCACGGTTGCGTGGTAGACGCAGGCGACCGTTTGGGCGGCAATCGAACCGCTATCCGTGCGCGAGTTTTTGCAATCTCAGTCCGTGCAGTCAGAGGTAACAACTCGCATCACGATCCGCCGCAGGAATGACGTAACGGCCGCATGGCGCGCGGTCCATATGGTCAATGGCATTGAGGGAAAGATTTACAACATAAAGGGCATTCTGTCCGATCCGATCAGCGGCTTGGAATATCAAACGCTCCCCTGTGCGGAGGGCGTGAATCAGGGCGGCTCCTAAATGCTGTTCGCTGTTTTGTGTACCGGGTAGAGTTTGACGCGTGAATAGGTCGATGCATGTCGCGGAAGATGCAAGGTTGTCGCGGTATCGGACGCATGGGAGCTTGCGCCATGGGCTGACGCGATGGTTTCGCACGATGCTCAATGGTGGCGTGCGCATCCCGAGGTAACTTTTCGAGGGCCTAAGTTCACGGCGCACCCATAGGGATTGCATGAACTCGGCATCAAGGAATTCAAGCACGCGGAAGGGAATAGTGGAACGCTAGGAATCGAGGTCGCGAAGTATCTTGGCGCAACGCGAATCTTGCTACTCGGTTGCGATTTGAAGGGATCGCATTATTTTGGGCCACATACGCTTCCCGGACTAAAGAATACGACGCCGGAGAGGTTCCAAGTATTTCAACGGCAGTTTGCGCTCCGATCATACCTTCCGGTCGTGAACTGTTCTCCTGATTCGGCGCTTGAATGTTTTCCACGCGGAAATTTGTTGGATGAACTGAATGCCTACGGCATGGCTTGCAATCAGGCCGCTTGAATCTCGGATTGCCGCATTCACGGCTGGGCTGAAGCAATGCGGGTTCGCGGTAAGTCAGGAAATGACGTTCACGCCAGATGCTGGCGATGTCCTGATTATCTGGAATCGATACGGCTAGGCGCACGAATGCGCGAAGGCATTTGAACGGAAGGGCTTGACCGTCCTGGTCGCTGAGAATGCAACATGGGGCAACGATGCGCAGGGAGGCCCGTGGTTGTCGTTGTGGCGAGGGCTGCACAACCGCGTTGATTCAATTCGCGACGGCGGCAGAGAGCGTTGGGATGCGCTGACGATGCCCTTGGCGGCATGGCGGCCTGACGGGGGCGAAATAGTCGGCCTTCCGCAGCGTGGAATAGGTCCGGAAGGTGTTGCGATGCCGCGAGGATGGATTCCTCCTGGCTGTGATCGAATTAGGGCACATCCGGGAACGAAGGATTGCGTACCGCTGGAAACTGATCTTGCGCACGCATCCAAGGTTGTGACCTGGGGAAGTGGCGCAGCGGTCAAGGCGCTGATGATGGGTATCAAGGTCGAATCATACATGCCGGGGTGGGCAGGCGAACAGGACAATACGGATGCCGGGAGATTGGCAATGCTGCGGCGGCTTGCTTGGGCCTAGTGGCGGCTGAGCGAGATTGAAAATGGAGAGGCATTTACATGGCTGTTGTCCTCATAACTGGCAAGGGTGGAAAATCAGGTAGCTGGTAGATCAGGGCGGAATAGCTTGGTGAGGCAATCGGGGCAGAAGTATTGCCCGAGGCTGAAACCTACGATTGCCGCGCTGCGCAGGTTGTAATCTGCATCAAGCGGGTACCGGATAGGCTAGTCAACACGGTCAAGGCCAGCAATAGGCCGCTAGTGTGGGATGTGGTAGACGCCTATCCGCAGCCGAATTCGTGGAATCGCGATCAGTGCATGTCATGGCTCCACGGGGAACTTCGCAGAATTCAGCCTGACGCCGTTGTCTGGCCGACCTAGCGGATGATGATCGATGCAGGATTCTCCGGCCCGCAGATTGTTCTTCCGCATCATGCGTGGGCAAAATATCAGGCATAGCCGGTGCGCGATAAGATTCGCATCGTCGGCTACGAGGGCGCTGAAAACTACCTTGGACGCTGGCGAGCGATTGTGCAGCGAGAATGCGACAAACGCGGGTGGACGTTTCAGATCAACGGCGATATGCAAAACGCCGATATTGGAATTGCCCTGAGGGATGGCGAAGGCTATGCGCAAAAGAATTGGAAGCCCGGAACGAAACTAGCGAACCTTCAGGCTTTGGGCATCCCGGCGTTGTGTAGTCCAGAAGCGGGATATCGAGAAATCGCGAACGGTTCCGAGCACTGGATCAAAGCGGATGAGGATGTGGCGATTGCATTCTCCGCGCTCGAATCATCCTGCTCGCGGGAAGTCATTTAGAGATTTCAAGATCGTAGCGTTCTGACGTTGAAATCCATAGCGGCGAGGTATAAGGAATGGCTCTTGCGGCTGGCGTTGAAATCCTGACGCATCCCGCAGATTCGGTGAGCGCACGCACGATGCTGGATGCGATGCGGCAGGCGAGCCCATTGCGATGCCTAAACTCGGCGGGTTATATCGGGAAGCGTCACTTTCTCATGCTATGGGGGTACGGAAGGCCGGGGAATGAGGAGATTGTGCGGCATCACGTCAAACGTGGCGGACGTGCGATTTTGTGGGACTTGGGCTATTTCGGTCGCGCAAAGGCGATCGGATACTTTCGCCTCAGCGTCGATGAATGGCACCCACAACGTTTGATGGATCGGACGCCGCAAGATGAATCAAGATTCCGAGCGCACAACATAGCGCTACGAGATGACTACTCGCCGGAAGGCCATATTATCATCGCGGCGCTTGGCAGGAAATCGAAAGCGTATCTAGGGCTTCATGATTGGGAATTACGCAAGGCATAGGAGTTGCGTTCACGTTTCCCGATTCGAGAAATCGTCATCCGAGAGAAAGGCGATCAGGTTCCGATTGATCAAGCGCTGTGCGGAGCCTCCCTGTTGGTTTGCAAACACAGTAATTGTGCGGTAGACGCAATCGTTGCCGGCGTTCCATTTGAATGCGAAGACGGCGCGGCGCAATGGTTGGCGGGAAAAGAATTCACGCCAGAGAGCAGGGCGGATTTTCTGCATAGGCTAGCGTGGTGGCAGTGGAAGACGAGCGAAGCGGCGCAGGCGTGGAAATTCATTTTGAAGGTAACGGCATGAAAATCAACATCGGCTGCGGTTCGCGAGTCATGGACGGCTGGTTCAACTGCGATATTGCGCGCGATCCGAACGCGCCACGTGATCCTGAAATGCTGTGCGATGCTAAGTAGGTTCCGCTTAAGGATGGATGCGCAGATATGGTGCAAGCAATCCACCTGTTCGAGCATTTTTACCGCTGGGATGCAGAAGTCGTGTTGCGCGAATGGTGCCGGCTGCTGAAACCTGGCGGCCAATTGATCCTCGAACTGCCCAATCTGGTGAAGTGCTGCGAAAACTATCTGAGTGGACGCAAGCGTGGCGGCAAAGACCCCGACCAGCTCGCTCGGTGGGGCCTTTTCGGTGACCCCAGAACGGGGAACCCATATATGAATCATAGGTGGGGGTATTCACCGTAGGAATTAATAGAAATTTTGCATTTGAACGGATTCAAGGATGGCAGGGAGATGCCAACCCAATACCATCCTGCCGGCAGGGATTGCCGGGATATGCGAATCGAGGCCATCAAGGCATGAATCCGTTGCGCGTCTACATCGGTTTTGACGCCCGTGAGCAGGAAGCGTACCGCGTTGCGGAATCGTCGCTGCGCAAGCACGCATCTGTTCCGGTATGCGTCACTCCATTGAAGGCAGACAGGCTTGCCTCATTTGGACTGCTGCGGCGCCCGTAGGATCGTCGCGGGACAATCTACGATCTGCCGAGCAATGCCCCATGCTCCACAGACTTCGCCATCTCGCGCTTCCTCGTTTCGCACCTTGCGCAAACTGGCTGGGCGTTGTTCGTGGATTCAGACGTTGTATTCCTTGATGACGTGGCAGAGTTATTCGCCCAAGCCGACGACAGTAAGGCTGTCATGGTTGTGAAGCATTCGTAGCCGGAAACCGGCGGTATGAAAATGGATGGTCAATCGTAGCTGCACTACGATAGGAAGAACTGGTCGAGTGTGATGCTAATAAACGCAAGTCATCCCGCGAATCAGCGCCTAAGCTTGCAGGACGTGAACGAGCGTCCCGGCCGCGATCTGCACCGATTCTACTGGCTGCATGATTCGGAAATCGGAATGCTTACGCCGGATTGGAACTGGCTTGTTGGAGTGCAAGAAAAACCATTCTTCCCGAAGATCGCGCATTTCACTCTAGGCAGTCCCGCATTGCCGAACTGGAAAGGCGCATAGCACGATGAAATTTGGCTGGAGGCGGCGCGCTGATGTTTCCGCCAGTTTTCAGTACCGCCGTCGCCGCGTCCGCCGTCACCGCATTACTCGGCACTAATCCGACACGCCTATATCTTTTCGGCGAGGCTCCGCAGGGCGTAGCAAAACCCTATGCCGTCTGGCAAACCGTCGCCGGCTCACCCGAAAATTATATCGGTACGCTACCAGATATCGATCATTGGGTTGTATAGGTCGATGTATACGCAGACACCGCATCAAGCGCTCGCGCGGTTGCCTAGGCATTGCGTGACGCATTTGAGAGCAAAGCATACGTGACGGACTGGCTCGGAGAATCGCGCAGCACGGACACACTGAATTATCGGTACGGTTTCATGCTGTCATGGTGGAAGCCGCGCTGAAAAGTAGTATGATTAGACGGACCGGGTAGCGCGCCAACGCTATCCCGGCCCTAACCAAAGACGACTAAAAGGAGTCGCAATGGCTGACGGCCATTCTACAGCAGTCCATTCCAGGACTTGCACGAAATGCGGCGAAGAGAAGCCGCTAGGTCAGTTTAGCAAATCGAAAAACTGCCGCCTTGGTGTCGTTCCTCGATGCAAGGCATGCACGCATCAATATTATCTCGCGCATCGTTCGGAGATTATCGCGAAGAATTCGGCAGTCACGATAAAGAAATATGCGCCGATCAAAGAGGCTAACGCGAAAAAACGAGCCGCTCAGATCAAAGCATTAATTAATCGAATCGAGAAGCGATGCTCAAAATGTGGCGCGGTGAAATTGCGATCGGATTTTTATAAGAGCAGAAAACATACCGATGGCATGAAGGTGTATTGCAAGGCGTGTTGCAAAAAAGAAAACAGGCCAAGTAGGGAATACCAGAGAGAATACCGGGCGCGCAGACTGATGGAGAACCCGGCAAGGGTTCGGCAACAAAATAGAGATAAGACCAATAGATGGAACGCAAAGAATCCAGGAATAGCCTCTCGGCGCGCAAAGCTTAGGCGCGCAGGAAATCCGGAGGCGGCGCGACAGAAAGAAAATCAATACAGATCAAGCAATCCATCAGTTCGGATAATGCGCACCATCAGTACAAGAATCCGGATGTTGATTTCTGACAAGGCAGGCAAGAGCACTGCGCAAATCGTCGGATATACGGGTCAAGAATTGCGCGAACATTTGGAAAAGCAATTTTCGACAGGGATGTCGTGGGAGAACTATGGCGATTGGCATATCGATCATATTCGCCCATTATCATCGTTCATCGCTTCAAGTGTCCATGATCCAGATGTAAAGCGCGCATGGGCGCTAACGAATCTTCGGCCCTTATGGGCTGAGGAAAACTTGAGGAAGCATGCATCACGCATATTCCTCATTTGAGAAGGTGGCGAGCGCTCGCCACAAAATGTTTATAAATCAACTAGTTGAGAGGTATTTTGCATGGCACTGCTCACAAAAGGGACGTAGTTCTACCTGATAAATCCCGCGACCAATGCGGTCGTCGAACTCTATTGCGTGAAAACGCTTGATCCGGGTGGCGCGCAGCGCGGCCAGATAGAAACGACCTGTCTGAACGCTTAGTCGCGTTCGTATCTTCCGGGCCTTCCGACTCCAGGGCAGGCAACGCTGACGATCGATTTCGATCCTCGCCAGCCTAGCCACGTTCTGTTTCACGATCTCTACCTCACTGGCGAAACACTGCATTTCGCGGTGGGCTGGTCGGATGGTACGGCAAGCCCGACCGTGAACTCTGCGGGCGATTTCGTCTTCCCAGCGACGCGCTCGTGGCTGTCGTTCGATGGCTTCATCCAAAACTGCCCGTTCAACTTTCAGGTTGACCAGACGGTGCAATCGAGCGTGCAGATTCAGGTATCAGACTTCCCGGACTTCCTCGCGAAGACCCCCTGATCATGCCTGATGCGGTTGACGTTCGCGGACTGGAGGGGGCGCTTGACTTGCTCAAGCGCCTCCCTGAAGAACTCGTCTCCAGCAAAGGGGGCGTTGTCCTGTCTGGCCTGCGCAAGGGCGCAACGCTCGTCCGCAAGGCTTGGCAGGCAGAAGTCCAGCGGATGGTGGATGAGCCAAATATCGCAGGAAAGTACAAGGATATCGGCCTATACAAAAAATCCATCGGAGCCAAGCGCGTCAGTAATCCGAAGAAATATGGGGCCGATGAAATGGTGCGTGTTCGCGTGAAGGCTGGCACGTATCCGGACGGTGATCCTGTCGCAATGGTCGCCGGCATCCTTGAGCACGGCGATGAACACATGGTCGCCAAGGCTCCTTTCAGCAAGGCCACGGAAGGCATAGGGCAAGCCGTTGCAGATGCGGTTGTTCAAGGCATCAATGACGGCATTCAAAGGGCAATCAAGAAACTCGATCCAACGGCTTAACCCAACGGCAAAAGCGGTTCATCGGGCGCGCGGCCTCTACGCTGTTCGCCGTGGCGCAAGTCGCGCGACCCGTCCCCGCAAAATAAAGGTGGATTTATGGAACTGATTCAGAAAACTCTCAAGTACAAGGGCAAGGAAGAAACGGTCTACTTCAAGGAACTGACCGCCGGCCAGCGCCTCGGTTTGCTCAAGGGCCAGCGCATCTAGACACATCCTGGCGATGAAAAGGCCACGATCGAAATCGACCTTGGCGACAACCTGGAGCGCAATCATCGCCTCGTGCAAATGACGCTGGTGACGGCGGAAGGTGCGCTGGTCTATCGCACCATCGGCGAATTGCAAAACGAGTCGGACGCTAAGGTGCGCGCGCTCGTCAAACTGGCATCCGAAGTCCACAAGGATGACGACGAGGGAAACGCCTAAGCGGTAATCCGCAGCTTCGGTTCCTTTGTCGTCTTGCCCTGATTTTCCGCAGGCCATTGCACGATGTGATGCAATGGCCTGCATCTCATGTTGATCTCTGGGCGCAATATCTTGGCAAGGAACCGTCGCCGGATGACCGCATGGAAATTTCCCTCGCGGCTTTGCAGGCGCTCTACGTCAATTCGCATCGGCGCGAAGGCGATCCCGCGAAACGCATCGATGAATTCCTCCTATTCCGCAATGCATGGGGCGATGCTCCGCAGTCGGAATCCTCACTCTCTGATCTGCTAACCGAATTCGGGCACCATAACAAGGCGCGCTAATGGCAACAATTGTTTTCGATCTCAAGGCGATTACCGGGTCTTTTACCACCGACTTCTAGCGCGCCTCGAAAGAGGCGCAGAAGGCGATGAAGGAAATCCGTGACTCGATCAACGAGACGGCGGACGGTGCGAAAGAAGGCCTTCTTGAGGCGGTGAAATCCCTGACCGGCCTAAGTACTGGCTAGCTAGGTCTTGGCGCTCTCGCCGCCGGCTTGGGCGAAGTGACAAAGCAAGCGATCGAGACTGGCGACAAACTCAACAAGATGGCGCAGAAAGTTGGCGTTGGCGTCGATTCTCTCCAGGGCCTCGTCTATGCCGCGCAGCTTTCGGATGTTGGCATCGAATCCCTCGGGTCCGGGCTTGAGAAATTCAACAAGGCGATATCTGCCGCTGCGGGTGGTAGTAAGGAATAGGCTGCTGCTTTCGCCGCAATTGGAGTTAGCCTCAATGATGCAAACGGAAAACTTAAGCCTACAGCGCAGCTCGTGTCCGAGGTATCGGACAAATTCAAAGGGTTCACGGACGATGCGAACAAGACGGCGCTGGCAATGGCGCTATTCGGCAAATCTGGTGCCGAACTAATCCCATTCCTGAACACAGGAAGTGAGGAAATCGCAAAGCTCTCCAAGGAAGCAAAGCAACTTGGCCTTGATTTCGCCGCAATCGCGAAGCCATCAGAAGAATTCAACGACAATTTGACGCGCCTCAAGGGTGCGGCAGTCGGTCTTGGCGTGGATATTGCCAAAGAACTATTGCCAGTCTTGATTTCGGCAGAAGAAAGGGTGCTCGAATTCATCAAATCCGCGCGTGAGGACGGAACGATCCAGCGTTTCGCAGGCGCGATCGGCGTCCTGGTAGACAATTTTGACAAGTTCGCCGTCATCATTGGTTCGCGCATCGCATTTAGCGTTATTGCTCAGGGCTTTACTCTCATTACTGGCACGATAGCCTCTATGGGCGCCGCGGCGACCGTGACGGCTGGATCGCTTTAGCTGATGAATGGCTCACTCCTTTCCGTGAAAAGCGGCTTGGCCGTTGTCACTGCGGCCGTCTCTGGCTGGGAGTTCGGAAAATACCTTGAAGAAAACTTCTTGGAGGCAAAGCTTGGCGGCATTGCGCTTGTCGATGGCATTCTAAGCGCGTGGGAGCGCATTAAGCAGGGCGCTCAAGTTTCGTGGCTGTATGTCGAAAAGGTAGTCTCTGACTCAATCGACAACATCAAGCTCAAGATCGCCTCCTTACTCGATGACGCGGCAAAGGTCGCGCAATACGGCGGAAATCTCACTCTTGCCATTCAGTTTGAGGTGCTTTCTCAGGCGATCAGCAAAACCGTTGGTTCTAGCCGTGATTACGCGAAAGAGATTTCAGACGTAAATACGCAGTCTGACAAGGCCGTTTCGGCCATTCACGAAACAACTTCCGCTATGGCTGATGATGCAATAGCCGCCTTCAAGGCCGGTGGCGCGCATAAGGCTGCCGCTGATGCGGTGAAAGATGCGGGAGATAAGGCGAAACAGGCAACGCCAAACTTCAATGGCCTTGCGAAGGCCATGACCGACGCAGAAAAGCAGGCTGAGAAGCTTGCCAAGGACGGAGTTGAGCTTGCCTCGTTTCTTGATCAGTTGTCTTCCAAAACTGCAGATAAGCATACGAAGGCATGGGCGGAATACGGTGCAGCAATCGAAAAGATTAATGCCCTTTCCGCTAAATTCATCAAGGATGGAATGGATCAGGCCAGGGTCCAGCAATTCATATCCGACGCGACCCAACTCGCAACCCGTTCGTTGCGCGAATAGACTGATGCAAACGAGAATCTTCTTCATGTCTTTGGCGATCTCGATACGCAAATAGCGCAAGAAACTCAAACGCTGGGGCTGAATTCCGACCAGCGAGATATCGTGAATGCCACGATTAAGGCGTAGGCGGAAATCTCAAAAGCACTTGAGGGCGTAATGGGGCCATTGACTCAGGCGCAGCAAGACGAAATTGATGCAGAGCTTGGGCGCGTGTAGTCACTTGAGTTGCTGAAACAAGAAACAAAGCGCGGCGAAGAGGCGGCGAGAGACTGGCAAAATGTCTGGAAAACTGCAGGCGATGGATTGGCGAGCACCTTTGCTAGCATTCTGGTCAATGGCGGCTCACTATTCGACGGCCTTGTTAACCTGGCCAAGCAAACCGTCTAGGCGATTATTGAATACTTCGCTAAGCTCGCGGTCATCAATCCGATTCTGAATGCAATTTTTGGCGGCGGCCAATCTGCAGGATTCAATCTGCTGCCGACGCTGGGTAGCGCGATTGCGGGCGGCGGTGGCGTTGCTGGTGGTTCAACTGGCATATCATCGATCTTCTCCGCCTCGTCCTGGGTGAATGCAGGCAAGAATCTCTGGTCTGGATTCAGCACCTTTTGGAATGGTGCTGGCGGTAGCGGTGTCGGCGGCAATTTCATGGGCAATTTCGTCACCGATAACGGCACGACGACCTGGACGAATAGCGGGCTAGGGAGCGCAATTGGCATTGCTGGCGGCCTCTATGCTGGCTACAACCGATACTAGAGCGCTGGCGGCGGCCTCGCCGGCCTCGCAGGAGGGGCGGCGTATGGCGCGGGCACCTATGCCCTTGCCGGCGGCCTCGGCTCGCTTGCCGCGGGCGGTGGATTTGCTGCTGGCGTATCTGGCGCGTTCGCGGCAGTTCCCGTGGTGGGCTGGATTGCATTGGCCGCAATGGCCATTGACATGCTCTCTGGCGGAAACTTGTTTGGCACGGCCGCGAAGCCTACGGGCAATACGACTTAGAACATTGTTCTAGGCCAAGAGAGCGCGTCCGTACAAAATCAGTACGAAACGAAAAAGAAAGAAGCCTTTTTCGGCGGAAATTCCTATAGCTGGAAAGACTTCGCCGCGACCGACGATTAGATGGCTGCCGCAGATGCGCTTTTCTCCGGCATCCTGAAATCGGTGACCGCTGGCGCAGATGCGCTTGGTGGCAAGGTCGGCACGCTGATTACTGGCTCGTTCTATCAGAAGTTCGATAAGGATGGGAAGGTACTCGATGCCTATTCGACCGTGCTCGGTTAGAAATACAAAGAAACGATGCAGCAGTTCGCGGAGCGCGTCACCGCTGAGAACTTGCTGGCATTGCTTCCCGCCGCATAGAACGCTTCGAAGATCGCCGATCAATGGCGCGCATCTGCGGATGCGTTGCTAGACGGCACCAGCCTGCTACTTTCAGCGCAGGTTGATATCAACAAGGGTATCGGCTTGCTCGGGGACAATGGCAGCCTTGCGGACATCACGAAAGAAGTTCAGAAGCTGCAGTTGCAGAATGAATCTCTTTCGCAGACCTATTCGAGATTGCAGACCGAGCAGCAGACGTTCAAGACCATTCTTGACACGTTGGGGCTGACGACGGGCAAGACGGGGGCTGACTTCCTCGAATTCACGGACAAGCTAGTCACCATGGCGGGCGGCCTATAGAACCTGCAAAGCGCTTGGGATGGCTATTACAACGCCTACTATTCCGATTCCGAGAGGCAGGCGAATGCGCTCAAGGCGATGCAAAAGGCCGTTACCGATACTTTCCAAGTTATCGGCGAAGACCCCGCCGAAAGCATGGCGAAGTTCCGTGCAGATTTTGAGGCGGCACTCCCAACGCTGACACCGGAATAGGTGCTGCAGTGGCTTGCTGGCGCGAACGCACTCGCCAATCTGACCGCATATATGAGCCAAGCGGCAGATGCGGCAACGAAACAGGCCCAGGCAGACGCGGCGGCGCAAGCTGCGGCGATGAAGAGCTATTCCGACTTCGTCGCATAGTTCGATCCGAAGACGCTCGGCATCACGGCGTTTGAGAACTCGCTGATTGGCCTACACGGCACGCTGACGGACAATATCCAAAAGGCGAATGATCTGGCGAAGGCCGCCGGCATGGCTGGCGCTTCTCAGCAGGATATTGCAAAGATCATTACTGCCTCCGCATAGGCCGGCGTCGATGCGCTTAAGGCGTTTGAAGATCAGACGCAGCAGCTTGCTACGAAGCTCTACGGTACAGACATTGATCGCCTAACCAAGCAATTGACCGATCTGCAAGCTGTAGACAAAACGCGTCTTGCCGGCGTGGACCCGTATACCGCATCTCAGTTGGTGCCCTTCTTCGCCAAGCAAGAGCAAGCGATTCAGGATCAGATCGATCAGGCGAACGCTTAGGCGGCAGCGCTGCAACGGCTGGCGGATGCGACCTCACTCCTATCCAATCTCGGATAGATCGGTTCAATCACTGGTCAATCGCTTGACGACTTGACAAAGCAGTTCAGCATCCCATTGGATAAGTTTGCGACCGATCTTGGCCTTTCTGGCAGTGATCTCAACAAGCAATTCCAGCAGGCCGAATTGCAGGCTCAGGCAGCGATCAAGGCGAACGAATATCTAGCCGATATTCTGGCCACATTGCAGGGCAAGCCAATCAATGCACTCAGTACACTTGATGGAATAATTGGCAGCAAGCCGGTGCCTACACAATCCGCGCCTGCGGACAATTCCACGGCGCTCAACGCCATTGCGGATAGGATCATCGCCGCGATCAATAATGGCACTGGAGCAACACAAAACACCGCGAGGGTTATCGCCAGTGCGCTAACGACTCAAACCACGCGGCAATCTGCGGCGGCATTGAGCGGTCCACGCACCACGCAGCCACCTCGCTTTTCGCTGCCGGCATGATCGTCCCCCGCATTGTCATCAGTGAAATGTTCGACGGCATGTCGATACATGGAAGCGCACCAACCGGCCTGACAACACAGACGTACTCGGCAATCTTCACGGCGGTCAGTCCGACGCCTCCACCTTATACATTCACCATTACCGGCACGTTGCCGCCGTCGATCGACCCTACGAAGACATCCGACTCGATCACGTTTTCTAGCAATAACCTCACAACCGCAGGCATTTATACCGTCATGCTGACAGCGCGCAATTCAGACCGCGTCCGCGCAAGCATCACGATCACATTCGTGATCATCTCATCAGAGCCGGATAACGCGATCATTGACGAATATAACAACTTCATTGTCGATGAATCAGGTAATAGGATTTTGTACTCATAATGGACAAACAAATATATCTATATCCAGAAGTCACAGCGCCATCTGGCACTGAACGTGCACTTCTTTGGAGCGGACCAGATGTAACTGGTTATACAGCTAACATAAAGCTATCAACGATTGCTGCACTGTCGAAATCAGTCATCCGCCTGGACATATTCCAGGGCATTGTTTCATCGAAGTACGACTCGACGCAGAAGCGCGTCTGCGGAAAGGTCAAGTTCGATCCGACAGCAGCGCGATACAAGCTTTCGACGACATCAACCGCGACTCTTTACGTCAACCTGGAAACAACCAGTGCTTCGAACGCTGCCTACTTCGAGTTGTTTCAGGAATCCGGTACTGGATCACCACTGAGCATCGTCACGCTCAATACCACGTCACTCACGACCGTCACATTAACGGCAGACGTTTCAACCTATTTCCGCAGCAATTCTAACGCCGGCCTATTCACTGGTCGCGAATGGATAAACGTTGCCGATTCCATGAACTACGCGAATGGTTCTGGAGCGTGGATCGAAATTCAACCTTGAGAAATATATGTCGCTTCCTACACTATCTAAGTCATGGACGTTCAACTGCAACAACGCTATCACGGCACAAGGCACCGCTTTGGCTGATTGCTAGGCTCTACTACTGGCGATAGTCAATGCGCTTTTGGCTACCGGTAAATGGGCGGTAGCGTATTCATGCAATTCCGTCACGGCAGGCTCCGCAGGAGATGGAGTTAATCGCTGGTCTACTGGTGCGAATCTGGTATGGGGTAATACAACGCGGTCTTGGATGGTACTAAAAAACACCAGCATGCCTGGGGGCAATTATCAGCTTTGCATCGACTTAAGCAATTCGGCAAGCAATAATCTAAGCATAATACGATCGGTAAATGCAGGGTTTACCGGCGGTACCGTGACTGCTAGACCAACAGCAACAGATCAAGCAACGGTGTTGAATAATTTGACGTGGGGAGGACCAAGTTCCGATCAGGCGATGCGCTGGTCAACTGAAGTTAGTACGGATGGGCAATGCACGCGAGTCATTACCGCTGGTTCAGGCAGCTTAAGGGGATATTGGTACTTTGAGCAAACTGCTAGTCCAGATACCGGGACTACATATCCAATAGTGGATTACGCAGTTGGAGTGAATACCGGAACAGCCAACCCGAGTTTAACCGCAATACTGGTTTACCCGCTAAGTGCAACCCCAGGGACGGCGAGCGTAGGTTACGTCAGTCAACTAACCGCGCTTACTAGTCCGAGTTCTATTTCAAGCAATTGGCCTATGGTACCAGCTTGTATCGTTGGAACAACGGCGGGTGTTTTTGGCTACCTTGGCATGTTCCAAGACATGTGGATCGGGTCCGCTAGCATCGCTACTGGTGATAGCTACCCAGGAGCAGCGAATTGGGCGGCGAGCACGTCATATGCGGTCGGCGCACAAGTCACAAATGGATCCAATGTGTATACCTGCACTACCGCTGGAACTTCTGCATCAAGCGGAGGACCAACCGGCACGGGGACAGGAATTAGTGACGGAACTTGCGTTTGGAGTTTTTTTTCGCAGACATTGAAGTTCGTTCAAGTAGGGCAGTACATCATTCCATGGAACGGCGGAGCGTTTAACTTAACATGACCGCGCGCGCTGGTGGATTCTATAATGTACAACCTACGGCGCCATCCGCTGGACTTCGCGGTATTGGTCGCTCTGCTGGCGCGTTCTATGCGTTCCAGTCTCGCCTTTCTGTCTATTGGAATACCGGATGGTACTTGGGTGTTCAAGAAACTCCGTGGCTCAGCTACGGCGCGCCAAGTTCAATATCTCCAAGCGGGCACACACCATTGACAAACGTGCAGTATGAATTGCTCGAATCACTGCCATGACCGTACCTCGCACTCTAACCGCATCAATCGAATTCACTATGCGACAGCTCTATTCGATTCTCGATAACACCTATACTGATGCATCGATGGATATCAGCGATGGCGCGACGATCCTTGCCTGCAATACTGGCGGCGCGAACTCGCACCGTATGTGTCGTTGCACAGTGCCTCTGTCTGATACGATCAGCTAGTTTGAAACGCTGACATGGGGTAGTGGATCGCTAACCAACGGTTCGTTAGGCGCCGTATACATCGGAATCGTGAATGCAAGTGCGCCGACCAACAAATATGTCGGCGAGGATGCGAACGGTATTGGCTTCCGCCTAGATGATGGCAAGTTGTACATCAATGGCGTGGCAGTGGCCACATTCACTGCCTGTGCGAAAGGCGATCTCGTCTACTTCCGCGTCAACTTCGACAACAATCAGATTTTGATCACCGTTCTCAATGGCAGCACGACGATCGGCACGTATCTCGCGAGCACCACGAACACGGCGGCATGGTATCCGGCAATCACGGTTGCTGGCGGCTCCGCGTTCTCGTTGCAGACGTTCTTCAATGCAGGTCAGCGCACATTTGAGAACAACACCAATGTGCAGGGCTGGTGGGATGCTGCCGCATAGCCCGCATCGGTCTATCTTGCGACCGATCCATATCTCTCGCAGCCATCCGACAGCTTGCCATCACAACGCTTTGATGCGGTCAATGGCGCCCTGATTCCAGACAATTCGATGGTCTTCCCGCGCGGCGCGGACTTCTGGATGAACAAGGGCGATAGCCGGCTCGGTTCATCGCTGAGCACGCTGGCATTAGAAGACCCAGACGGAACATATGATTTCATGCTTGATCATCGCAATGCGGCGATGAAGTTGAGCACGGTAGACCAGAGCGGCAGCTACGATAGCGCATAGCTTGAAGATACCGTCATCCTGGATCGAGTGGAAACAAAAGGCGACCAGGCCAAGGTTATCTATATGGCCGATCCGATCGCGGAATTCTTATCAAAGCCGTTCAACACGACCTATTTTCTGCCGAACTAGGATTCTAGCGTGGTGGATACGCCGGTTCCGGTTCTTATCGGCATGGCGCGCAATTTCGAGCCGGTGTGTGAAGACCCGGTAAACCATGTCTACCGCATTAGCGATAGTGCAATAGGTGCAATTGGTGCGGTTAGGGTATAGGGCAAGCTGCTTGTATTCGGCACGGACTATACGTTGTCCGCTGACGGCATGCGAATCACTCTCACGGCTGCGCCTACAGGAAAATTGACCGTAGAGGCTAGCGGGGTAGTGCAGGGAATTCCGCCTGGCCCAACCGATTTGCTCAGTGGTCATGGCGACTTCGGCAGTTAGACGACTCCGGCAGTATGGCAAGCCAACTGGCAAACCTATTGGAGCGGAAATGATTCCTATACCAATGGTGACCGCCCCTGCTGGTTTGACGAGTTTGGCGGCGGCCATGTTGACGGTGTGGATGATACCGGCGGCCTATCTGGCTCCAATGGTTCCGTCCTGATCAACTTTTATGCGACAACCCTGCGTCCGCAGAACTACGCCATCGGATTCCGGACCAAGACCAATGTTGTGCAGAACGGTAAGACCTATGCCTGTCAGATCAAGTTTTGGGATGCGCCATACATGGCGACTCAGCAGCCGTTGGATAGCACGACCTCGGTTCTTGCGCACTTCTTCTTAGACGGGCATCACGATCAATACCAGTACCGATCTGTAAATCATTGGTCGGGGATGTACTATTCTCAGTTCACGGATTCCGGCGGAAAGCCTGGAGCGCCTCAACTTGCCGCGGCTGGCGGTGTATGCAATGCGGTGTTCTTTAATACCGGCCTTAACCTTCAGCCGTACGCAACCGATTGTCCCGCCACGGCAACCATCAGCTTCACCAACAATTCCGGCGCTGATCTACCCCTTTGCTTGAACTTCGTTGATGGTAACGGCGGGTCGTGGTGGATTCGCAGTGTGGTGCTTTACGAGTTGCCGGACGCGATCAATGCTGCCCCATTGCAAGGCGTCGGCCTAGAAGACTATATGCGCGCCGTGCTAACACGCGCTGGAATCGATGAAAGCCAATGGGACCCAATACAGGCACGGGCGATCGATGCGGCTACAGGCTACCAGATCGGCAACTGGTTCTCGAATCAGCCCGTCACTGTTCAGTAGGCACTACAGCCAGCCCTTGACACGTTCGGCGCATCCATCTATCGCAAACGTGATGGACGAATGGGCGTCGTTCGTCTGATTGATCCGGATACCGTAGCGGATGCGGATGTGAATTGGGAGATCGACGAGAACGACATCCTCTTGGAGCCTTACGTTTATCCCGATGTCATGCAGGGCTTGACGACTGGCACCTATGGTCGAAAGAACATCTCTCCTGCGTCAGAGAGCGACTTTACGAACATGACGACCACGGACGTGTCAATCGCCGAGCGTAAATTGCTGGAAAGGAATTATCAGTTTACCTATACCAGCGGCGTGCAACTCAGCGAAATGTACGGTCAGGCATAGCTTAACGTTCCGCGTGAAACGCTATTCGACCTTAAGGCCGATATGTAGGCAGAAACCGAGCGCACAGTTGCCCTAGCGGTGAACACGCGCAAGTTCTTCCAGATCACAGTCAAGATGCCGCCAGGAACTCAATATGATGTCGGCGATGTTGGCAAGGTGACCTATAAGCTCAACTCAGCCGGAACGTCACGGCGGTACGGTCTGGATGGGGCAAAGGTTTTTGTCTTCGCCGTAGATCCGAACCCCGCTATGCAAAGCTGCCTGCTTGTTTGTTGGAGATAATGATGTCTGGATCATCCCTATTCGGCTATGGCGCACCGGCAGGCGTGAGCTATGCCATTACGGGGGGCGCAGCCTTTGTTGGCAACATCGTGCTCGACAACTCGGCGCCTTCCGATGTCACCCGCTTCACCTGGTCGTCTACATCGACCGCAGTCGTTACCCTGCAGGCGCTATGGTCAACGCCAATTGTTCCACGCTGCGGTTGTTTCTTAGGCACCACGCTTCCTATTGGCATGGTGGTCACAATCAAAGGAAAGCGGTCTGGGGATTCAAACTTCCCCTATCTTCTTGGCGGAAATTCGTAGACATCAGTTGTGGTCTAGCTTGATGACGGATCACGGGCAATCATCTGGGCGTTCGATGCTGGATTGACTCCGATCATCGGCTATGAAATCGCCATGTATCCCGCGCTCAGCGTCACGTCATCGGAACTGTTCGAGATTGGCGAGGCGCGCATCTTCTAGGGCTACCGCCCCGGTAATGGCATTCAGGAGAAATGGACGCCTGGGTTTGACAACATCCAGAATCCACAAACGACAGTCAACCGCCAGCCGCACGTTGTCAATCACCGCTACAATCATACGCTCAATCTGACCCTCGGCGTCTCTACCGAACAAGCCGCATGGACGAGCGATAATGGCGACATATCGCTAAACCGCTTCGCGCACATTGCGGCCGCGCATCAGACCATGCTTGCGATCCCATATGCCTACAATAAGGGTATTCTGAACGCGCAAATGCTCGCCAACTCTGCGATCTACGGTTACGCAAGCAAGGTCGAGCAGCCTCAGCACATCGAGAACCATCTTTATCAGATGGCTATGTCGTTCACCGAATATCCTCCACAGCAATACGGCTAACCAAGGAGTCACCATGTATAAGTTCATTCTCGCAGCGATCCTGTTCGCCATTGCCTCTTTGGCGCACGGCTAGGTCGCTACCTGTACCGTCACTGGCCCGGATGGCTATAACGGACCATATTCTCCGGCGCTGAACTTCACTTGCGGAAGCACACCACCGCCACCAGTTTGCACGCCACCCGCAACCCTTGATCCAGTGACACATCAATGCGCGACACCGATCAACTATTGTGACGCAAGCCAGATAAGCACCGCCCTTGGTGGCAAGACGTTTCAGCGGCAGTGCGCGGGGCAGATGGTGCTGCAGCCCAACGGCATTGGTGGAGGAATCGTCGGCCTGACTGATCTTGGCTCACTGCTCGGCAACAGGTCTTTCCCGAACTATCCGTATTCTGGACAATCGCTGACTTTCTACATCGACTCCGGATACTACGTGTCGCTCGCGTTCACACCCGCCGCTTCGGGGCTGATTAAGTTCACCGCGAACAACAGCTATGGCGATGGCGGTACGATCTCGTTGAGTACATCACCCGGTGTCTTGACCCTAGGCACCCAGGGTGTCATCTGCGCATCAAGCTACGGCGGCCTGAATAGCATGATCGTAGGCACATCGACAGGATATTGCCAGGTAAAGATCGGGCAGACGTACTACCTCAATTTTGCCGACACCAATGCCAACGGCGATCAGCTTTGCTTTGGTGGAACAGCGGGGACATGTGCGCAGTCTCGGGTGTCCTACGCCTTTACAGCAAGAGCCCAGTAACCGGCATAGCTAAGCGATCCATCGCCGTCCGCCGCTTGCGGCACTGCTTCCGGGTAGGGTGTAGGGTATGGGTATCGAGCCTATGCTCGATATGGGCGATTTCCGCGCCTCCATGTAGGAAATTTCCTACGCTGCAAATTGTCCGGTCCAGACGGGTAGGTTTGCGAGGCTTTGACGTTCCGCTTGGCGTCTCCCATTCGTTCGTGCAACCTATTGATTCATAACACACGCGAATGACTCATTTTGCAACATTGTATACAGCGCAATTTGATGCGTAAAGCTTTGAATATAAAAAAGAAATACGCAATCCTCTTTGTCTGCATGGGCAACATCTGTCGTTCGCCCGTGGTCGAAGCAGTGTCACGCTCGCGTTTCGCGCGCGCGGGGCTCGATATCGAAGTCGACTCGGCCGGCACCGGCGGCTGGCATGCGGGCGACGCGGCCGATCCGCGCTCGCGCGCGAGCGCGCTGGCGCGCGGCTACGATCTTTCCGCGCACCGCGCGCGTCAGGTGACCGCCAGTGACTTTGCGCGCTTCGACATGCTGCTCGTGATGGACCGCATGAATCTGCGCGACCTCACCAGCCTTGCCCCGGGCGAAGGCCACGACCGGATCGCAATGTTCCTGCCTTGGGCCGGGCTCACCGATCCGCGTGACCTGCCCGATCCTTATTACGGCGACGCGCAAGACTTCGACCATGTCGTCACGCTCGCAGAACGCGGCGTGGACGGGTTGATTGAGAGGCTCGGAAGGCCCATAAAGGCGCAATGACCGAAAGCGCCAATTCCTTCGACGGCAAAGAGTTCGTCCGCACGCTGACCAGCTCGCCCGGCGTCTACCGCATGTTCGACGCGCGCGGCGAATTGCTTTACGTCGGCAAGGCCGGCAACCTCAAGAAGCGCGTCGGCAGCTACTTCCTCAAGCCGCGCCTCGAGCCGCGCATCATGTCGATGATCGGGCAGATCGCGCGCATGGAGACGACGCTGACGCGCACCGAAGGCGAGGCGCTGCTGCTCGAGGCGCAGCTGATCAAGTCGCTCAAGCCGCGCTACAACATCCTGCTGCGCGACGACAAAAGCTATCCGTACATCTATCTGTCGGAAGGCGAAGGCGGAAAAGGGCAGGACAGCCCTTTTCCGCAAGTGAATGATTACCCGCGCATGGCATTCCATCGCGGGGCGAAGGCGGGCAAGGGCAAGTACTTCGGCCCGTTCCCGAGCGCGTGGGCGGTGCGCGAAAGCCTCAATCACATGCAGAAGATCTTCCTCGTGCGCCAGTGCGAGGACAGCTACTTCCGCAATCGCTCGCGGCCGTGCCTGCAGTACCAGATCGGCCGCTGCAGCGCGCCTTGCGTCGGCCTGATCGACAAGGGCGAATATCAGGAAAGCGCGCGCCACGCGGCGATGTTCCTCGACGGCAAGAGCGATGCGGTGATCGGCGAACTGGTCGGCGCGATGGAAACCGCGAGCCGCACACTGGAATTCGAGAAGGCGGCGAAGCTGCGCGACCAGGTGTCGACGCTGAAGCGCCTGCTGGCGAAGAACTACGTGCAGGGCGCGAGCGCCGACCTCGACGCGATCGCCTGCCGCATCGCCGGCGGCGTCGCCTGCGTGTCGGTCATGTATTTCCGCAACGGCGTCAATCTCGGCTCGCGCGATTTCTTTCCGAAATTGCCGCATGACGCCGAGGTTGCCGACGTGCTGACCTCGTTCATCGCGCAGTACTACGTCGACAAGCCGGTGCCGCGCGAATTGCTCGTCGAACAGGCGCTGCCCGATGCCGAACTGCTCGCGCAGGCGTTCACCGAGCAGGCCGGGCATGAGGTCGCGATCAAGCACAGCGTGCGCGCCGAACGCGCGCGCTTCCTCGAACTCGCGGCGAAGAACGCCGAAGCCGCCCTAGCTGCCCGTCTGGCGAGCAACGAGACGCAGCGCGAGCGCTTCGAGTCGCTGCGCGACCTGCTCGGCCTGGACGAGGTGCCGCGGCGCCTGGAGTGCTTCGACATCAGTCACACGATGGGCGAGGCGACCGTTGCATCCTGCGTCGTCTACGGGCCAGAGGGGCCGATCAAGGCGCAATATCGCCGCTACAACATCACCGGGATCGAGCCGGGCGACGATTACGCCGCGATGCGCCAGGCGCTGGAACGGCGCTTCCGGCGCGCTGCGCCAGCCAACGAAAGCGAAGGCGGCGAGCCCGAGGCTGCAGAGCCAGCCAACCTGCCGGACATCCTGCTGATCGATGGCGGCAAGGGCCAGGTCAAACAGGCGTTGGACGTGCTCGAAGATCTCGCGATCAACGATGTGCTCGTCGTCGGCGTGGCCAAGGGCGTCGAGCGCAGGGCCGGGCACGAGACGCTGATTCTCGGTGCCAGCGGCAAGACTTTGTGGCCCGGCCCGGAATCGCCTGCGTTGCATCTGGTTCAGAGTGTGCGTGACGAGGCACACCGCTTTGCGATCACCGGTCACCGCAAGCAACGGCAGAAGGCGCGCGACACGAGCAAGCTCGAAGACATCACCGGTATCGGCGCCAAGCGCCGTGCGGCGCTGCTCAGGCACTTCGGCGGCCTGCCCGGCGTGGTCAATGCGGGCATCGAGGAGATCGCGAAGGTCAAGGGTATGAGTCGCGAGCTGGCCGAGAAGATCTACGCGCTGTTCCACGGCTGAACTCGCGTTGCTTTCCTGTGTCACACTGCGACGAGTAGAAATTTCCTGCAAGATCCACGCAATGCACCTGACCTGGCCGACCATCCTCACCCTGTTCCGCATCGCGCTGCTGCCGGTCATGGTGGTCGTGTTCTACCTGGATTTCCGTGGTGCGAACGTCACTGCCGCGCTGATCTTCCTGCTCGCCGCGATTACCGACTGGCTCGACGGCTACATCGCGCGGCGCTACAACATGTGGTCGGCGTTCGGCGCGTTCCTCGACCCGGTCGCCGACAAGCTCATGGTCGCGGTGACGCTGTTCCTGCTCGTGCAGGAGAATCCGACCCCGCTGCTCGCGGTGACCAGTGCGGTCATCGTCGGCCGCGAGATCACGATTTCGGCGTTGCGCGAATGGATGGCCGAGATCGGCGAGCGCACGCGTGTCAACGTCGCCGCGCTCGGCAAGATCAAGACGGTGATGCAGATCGTCGCGATCGAGGTGCTGCTCTACCAGCACGACCTGGAAGGCCTGCGCCTGTTCCACGTCGGCGAAACCCTGCTCGTGATCGCCGCGGCGATGACTATCTGGTCGGCTTTTGAGTACCTGCGTGTGGCCTGGCCGGTGCTGCGCGACCGGCGCTGACCGAAATCGTCATTTTCCTGTTGACAGGCGCCGTCTGAAACGGCATCATTTTCGGCTCACGCGGGAATAGCTCAGTTGGTAGAGCACGACCTTGCCAAGGTCGGGGTCGCGAGTTCGAGTCTCGTTTCCCGCTCCAATATTTATGTATTCGTCCGTGAATACGAAGAACAAGAAGCGGCCGTCCACTGCCGCACTCTTCACGGAAGAGCTTGGAAACCTCGGCGCCAAAACCGGGGTTTTGTTTTTTCCGGAGGGCGTTGCTACGCTTCCGGAAGCCATCATGCAGAGGCGGGGTGGCAGAGTGGTCATGCAGCGGCCTGCAAAGCCGTGTACGCCGGTTCGATTCCGACCCTCGCCTCCACAGTGTTTGTGTTCTCATCCGTGATCGCGAAGCGATCGCCTGCGGCCACACACCCGGCGCGCTTCGCGCGCAATGCGGTATTCTCTCGCTGTGATAGATGCGGCTAGCAATGCCCGGATGGCGAAATTGGTAGACGCAGCGGACTTAAAATCCGCCGGAGCCTAATAGCTTCGTGCCGGTTCGATTCCGGCTCCGGGCACCACGGTTCACGCAGCGGTCCGATGCGATCCTGGGAATTTCCATAGGCGCCGGTGTCTCCATCCGGACGGCCAATTCTGCGAGCGCGCACGCTCCCAATAGGCAAAGCCGATCCAAGGCGTCGCGCGCGCCAGTACGCATGCGAACTTGAGCCTTCAGTTATTCGCTTCGACCTGATCCAGGCTGGTCTTGTCGCCCTTCGGGCGTGGCGCGTCGAGCACGTTGCCGGTGACGAGGTAGTAGATCGATTCGGCGATGTTGGTGACGTGGTCGCCGATGCGCTCGACGTTCTTGGCGATGAACATCAGATGCGTGCCGATCGCGACGTTGTGCGGGTCGGTCTTCATGTAGTCGATCAGGCGGCGCGAGATGCCAGTGTAGGTGTCGTCGATCTGTTCGTCGCAGGCCCAGACCGTGATCGCCTTTTCCTGATTGCGTTCGCCGAACGCGGTGACGACGTCGGCAAGCTGCTTCTTCGCCAGTTCGCCGAGCTCGCCGATCTCGACCAGCCACTGCTCGGGCGAATGCGTGTTGAGCGCAATCACGCGCTTGCAGATGTTGGCCGAGAAATCGCAGATGCGCTCGAGCTCGACGACGACGCGCAGGGTCGAGATCACCTCGCGCAGGTCGCGTGCAATCGGCTGGCGCAGCGCGAGCACGCGGATCGCGCGTGACTCGATGTCGCGTTCGAGCGCATCGACGTCGATGTCGTCGCGGATCACGCGCGCGGCGGCCTCCACATCGCGCATGCGCAGCGCAGTCATCGTAGCGGCGAACTGGAACTGCGCGGATTCGCCCATGCGCGCGATCGCCGCGTTGAGCTGGGAAAGTTCGTCGTCGAAACTCTTTACGATATGTTCGGACATGGGATCAGCCGTAGCGTCCTGTGATGTAGTCTTCGGTCATCTTCTTCGTCGGGTTCTCGAAGATCGTGGTCGTGTCGCCGAACTCGATCAACTCGCCCAGGTACATAAATGCAGTGTAGTCGGAGACGCGCGAGGCCTGTTGCATGTTGTGGGTGACGATCGCGATCGTGTAGCGCTCCTTCAGTTCCTCGACGAGCTGCTCGATCTTGCCGGTGGCGATCGGGTCGAGCGCCGAGGTCGGCTCGTCGAGCAGGATCACTTCAGGCTTCAGCGCGACCGCGCGCGCGATGCACAGGCGCTGCTGCTGGCCGCCGGAGAGGCCGAGCGCGCTGCCGTTGAGTTTGGACTTCACCTCGTCCCACAGCGCGCCCTGGCGCAGCGCCTCCTCGACGCGCGCGTCCATGTCCGCCTTCGACAGCTTCTCGTAGTGGCGGATCGCGTAGGCGACGTTGTCGTAGATCGACATCGGGAACGGCACCGGCTTCTGGAACACCATGCCGACCTTGCTGCGCAGGCGGTTGAGCGGATACTTCGGATCGAGGATGTTCTCGCCGTCGAGCAGCACCTGGCCCTTGGCCTCGAGCTTCGGGTAGATCGAATAGATGCGGTTGAAGATGCGCAGCAACGTCGACTTGCCGCAGCCCGAGGGGCCGATCAGCGCGGTGACTTTCTTTTCCGCGATGTCGAGGCTGACGTTCTTCAGCGCGTGGAATTTGTCGTAATAGAAGTCGAGGCCCTTGGCGGACATCTTCGGTGCTGCGGCAGCAGCCGTCGCTTTCGCGTCGGTGCTTGGCGGCGGCGTGATCAGCGAAACGCTGCCTGTCGTCGCAAGTGGAATGTTCGGATTAGTCATTGGACACCTTGTTGCGCAGGAGTATCGCGCGCGAGAGCAGGCTCAGGGCGAGCACGAACAGCGTGACGATCAACGCGCCGGCCCAGGCCAGTGACTTCCAGCCGGCGTCAGCGCTCATCGCGAACTTGTAGATCACGACCGGCACCGAGGCCATCGGCTGGGCGACGTTCATGCTCCAGAACTGGTTGTCGAACGCGGTGAACAGCAGCGGCGCGGTCTCGCCCGAGATGCGCGCGAGCGCAAGCAGCACGCCGGTGACGATGCCGGGCAGGGCGGCGCGGTAGAGGACCTGCATCGTCACCTTCCACTGCGGCACGCCGAGCGAGAGTCCGGCCTCGCGCATCGCGCTCGGCACGAGCTTGAGCATCTCGTCGGTCGTGCGCACGACCACGGGCAGCACGATCAGCGCCAGCGCAAGCGAGCCGGAGAACGCCGAGTAGTGGCCGACCTGCTTGACCACGACGGTGTAGACGAACATGCCGAGCACGATCGACGGCGCCGACAGCAGGATGTCGTTGAAGAAGCGGATCGCCTCGCCGAGGCGCGACTTCTTCGCGTATTCGGCGAGATAGGTGCCTGCGGCAATGCCGATCGGCGCGCCGATCAGGATCGCGAGCAGGCAGATCATCGCGCTGCCGGCGAAAGCGTTGAGCAGACCGCCCTCGTCGCCGGGCGGTGGCGTCATCATCGTGAACAGCTTGCCGTTGAGCGAAGAAATGCCGGTGTAGAACGTCGTCCACAGAATCCAGGCCAGCCAGAACAGGCCGAAGCCGGTCGACAGCGTCGCGAAGACGAGGCCGACGCCGTTGACGATGCGGCGGCGGAAATAGAGGCGATCGGCGACCGCCTGGCGTGCCTCGTCGCTCATTTGCCTTCCTTCTTTTCCATCTGGCGCAGCATCAGCTTGGCGATCGCGAGCACGATGAAGGTGACGACGAAGAGCAGGAACGCGAGCGCGATCAGCGAGGAGCGGAAGATTTCCGAATCCGCTTCGGCGAATTCGTTCGCGATCGTCGCCGCGATCGAGTTGCCCGGTTCGAGCAGGGACAGTGACAGGCGATGCACGTTGCCGAGCACGAAGGTCACCGCCATCGTCTCGCCGAGCGCGCGGCCGAGTCCGAGGAAGATGCCGCCGATCACCGCGGTGCGCGTGTACGGCAGGACGATGTCCCAGGCCACTTCCCAGGTCGTCGAGCCGAGCGCATAGGCGGATTCCTTGAGTCGGGTCGGTACGGTCAGGAACACCTCGCGCATCACCGAGGAAATGAACGGGATGATCATGATCGCGAGCACGATGCCCGCGGTCAGCATGCCAAGGCCGAGCGGCGGTCCCTTGAACAAGCCGCCGATTACCGGCCATTCACCGACATGGTCGTTGAGCCAGGGGATGATGTATCTGCCCATGATCGGCACGAACACGAACAGGCCCCACATGCCGTAGATGATCGAGGGAATACCCGCGAGCAGTTCGATCGCCGAGGCGACCGGCGTGCGCAGCCAGGGCGGTGCGATCTCGGTCAGGTAAAGCGCAATGCCGAAGCTGACCGGTACGGCGATGATCAATGCGATGGCCGCCGTCACCAGCGTGCCGTAGACCGGCGCGAGCGCGCCGAATTGCTTGCCGACCGTATCCCAGTCGGAGGAAACGAGGAACTTGAAGCCGAACGTGGCGAAGGCTTCGCGCCCGCCCCACAGCGTGGTCAGGGCGACGCCGGCGAGCGTGATCAGGACGAAGACGCCGGCACCGGCGACGATGCGGCGGAACAGGCGGTCGGCGAAGCCGTCGCGGCGCGCGCGCTGCTCGTCGCTCTGCGGGATGGCGATGGATTCGGCACTCGCAGCCATGATCGATTCCGGAAACTGTTTGCGCTGCAGTAAAAAAAGCGCCCCTCGCGAATGCATCCACGAGGGGCGGGGAGGGAGCTTACAGTTTGACTTCCGCCTTCCAGTAGGCCTCGATCTGCGCGACCAATGCGGCCGGCAGCGGCACGTAGTCCAGCGCCTCGGCAGCCTTGCCGCCTTCGGTGTAGGCATACTTGAAGAAGTCGACCACGGCCTTGGAATGCGCGGCATCCTTCGGCGTCTTGTAGATCAGCGCGAACGCGGTCGCGGTGATCGGCCAGGAGTCATCGCCCGGCGCATTGGTGATCACGAGTTGGAAGTCTTTCGCGCTCTTCCAGTCCGCGTGCGAGGCGGCCGCGGCGAAGCTTGCCAGGTTCGGGGTGACGAACTTGCCAGCCGAGTTCTGCACCTGGGTATAGGCCATCTTGTTCTGCAGCGCGTAGGCGAGTTCGACGTAGCCGATCGAGCCATTGATCTGCTGCACGTAGGCGGCAACGCCCGCGTTGCCCTTGCCGCCGACGCCGACCGGCCACTGCACCGAAGTGCCTTCGCCGACCTTTTCCTTCCACTCGGCGTTGACCTTGGAAAGATAGTTGGTGTAGTTGAACGTGGTGCCCGAGCCATCCGAGCGCGAGACGACCTGGATCGCCGCGTCCGGCAGCTTGACGCCGGCGTTGTTCGCGGCCAGCGCCGGATCGTTCCACTTCTTGATCTTGCCGAGGTAGATGTCACCGAGCTGGGCGCCGGTCAGCTTGATTTCGCCGGCCTTGACGCCTTCGATATTGACTACCGGCACGACGCCGCCGATCACGATCGGGAACTGGCCCAGACCCGCGGCCGAGAGCTCGTCCGGCGACAGCGGCTTGTCCGAGGCGCCGAAATCGATCGTCGCGGCCTTGATCTGCGCGATGCCCGCGCCGGAACCGCCGCCACCATAGTTGATGTGGTTGCCGGTCTTCTCGGCGTAGGTCGCCGACCACTTGGTGACGATCGGCTGGACGAAGGTCGAGCCGGCGCCGGTGACGTCGACGGCCTGAGCCGAACCCGCGAACAGTGTGGCGGCCACGGCGAACGCCGTGATGGAATGACGAATGCTCTGAAACGCATTGACTTGAAGCATGTGAAAACCTCCGTAGGTGGAAATTCTTGCGGAGGCGCGGACGACGTACCCCGCGCCGCTCCTTTACGCTGGCGCAGGCTACGCGGGGAATTTGAAACTTTTATGACAAAGGCCGAGGGGCGGGAATGGCCGGCCGGGAATCGTTTAAGAATCAGCATATTGAAGATTGCAGCGCAAAACGGGCCGTGCCGGAGAGTCGACCGATTGACTGTTTCCGACACCCCATTCCCGGCCGTCGTAACAAAACGGTAAACTTGCGGCCAATTTTGTGGGGATGGATCACATGTTTTCGTTACAGACCATATTCGGCAAGGGCGACAAGTTTTACGGCCTGCTCGAGGCCAGCGCCGATGCCGCGCGCCAGAGCGCGCGTGCACTGATCGCGCTGTCGAAGCAAAAGACGCCGAATCCCTCGCTCGACGAATTCCGCCTCGCGCGCCGGCGCGAGAAGCAGATCTTCAACGACATCAGCGCCGAGCTGGTCAATACCTTCGTCACCGCGCTCGAACGCGAGGACATCGAGGCCCTGTCCGCCGCGTTGTACAAGATCCCGAAGACGGTAGAGAAATTCGCCGAGCGTTACGCGCTGTTCGCCGCCCAGCTCATGGATGTCGACTTCGGTTCGCGCGCGGTCATGCTCGAGAAGGGCTGCGACGTCATCGCCGAGATGGTCGGCCTGCTGCGCAAAGGCATGCCGCTCGACAAGATGAAGGAGCTCAACGACCGCATGCAGGCGATCGAAGGCGAAGCCGACCGCCTGATCCTCGACCTCTACCGCGACCTGTTCACCCAGGAGCAGGACGTCGCCCGCCTGCTGTTGCGCAAGGATCTGTTCGAATTGCTGGAAAAGGCCATCGACCGCTGCCGCGACGCGGGCAACGTGATCTATGCGATTGCGCTGAAGAATTCCTGAGAACGGGAGCCATCGCGTGACCCTGACGCTCGTTCTCGCCGTCGTTTTTGTCGCCCTCGTTTTCGAGTACATCAACGGTTTTCACGACACGGCCAACTCGATCGCGACCGTGGTCGCGACCAAGGTGCTCAGTCCCGGGCAGGCCGTGCTGCTCGCCGCGGCAACGAACCTCCTCGGTGCGCTCTGGGGCACGGCCGTGGCCAAGACGATCTCGTCCGGGCTGATCGATTCCCACGTCGTCAACGTCACCCCCGAGTTGCTGATCTGCGCGCTGCTCGGTGCCACGATCTGGGATCTCATCACCTGGTGGTGGGGCCTGCCGTCGTCCTCTTCGCATGCGCTCGTCGGCGGCCTTTGCGGCGCGGCGCTCGCCGGTGCCCACAACGACTGGAACGCGCTGATCTGGAACCAGGCCGGCGTGCACTGGTGGGACGGCAAGGGCCTGTGGCCGAAGGTGATCCTGCCGATGATCACCTCGCCGCTCGGCGGGTTCGTCCTCGGTGTCGTCGTCATGGGCCTGCTGTTCGCCCTGATCTCCTGGCTCGGCTCAAGCAGGAGCCCGACGATCAGTCAGTTCGGCCGGCCGAAATTCGTCAACGCCTTCTTCGGCAAGGCGCAGATCATCTCGGCCAGCGCGATGGGCCTGTCGCACGGCATGAACGATGCGCAGAAGACGATGGGCATCATCGCCCTGGCGTTGGCGGGAGCGACGAGCGCGGGCTCGCTCGATCAGCTGCCGTGGTTCCTGCATTTCCTGCGCGTCGAGCAGGATGCATCGAAGACGTTCGAGATCGCGCTGTGGATCAAGATCGTCTGCGCGCTGACCATGGCCGCAGGCACCGCCGCGGGCGGCTGGCGCATCATCAAGACGCTCGGCCACAAGATGGTCAAGCTGCATCCGATCAACGGTTTCGCCGCGGAAACGAGTTCGGCCGCGGTCATCATCGCCGCGTCGACCGTCGGCATTCCGGTGTCGACCACGCACAACATCTCGGCGGCGATCATGGGTGTCGGCGTGGCCAAGAATCCGCGTGCGATCAAGTGGACGGTCGTCGAGCGCATGGTTTGGGCGTGGCTGCTGACGATTCCGATCGCTGGCGTGATTGCGTACGTGCTCGTACGACTCGTCGAGGCGGTGTTCGCGTAGCGCAGCTGTTGCGCTTCGTTTTTCGCTCGTCACGCCGGCAGGGATTGCCGGACTGCGCAGGCAGGATGCCGAAGCGAACATTCGCGCAGCGAATGGCCCGGAGGGCATGCCGCAGGAGCGGCATGTAATCCAGACTGCATGGATGCCATCCCCGTGGATTCCTTCCAGTCTTGGTTGGCGCGTCCATTCGCCTTTCCGCGCGCATCCCGCGCGCGGGTCACTTTCTTGTCTACAGCGACAAGAAAGTAACCAAAGAAACGCCGCCCCGGATGCCGCGCTCGCAGCTTCGCTGCGAGTCCGCGAGCTCATGCCGGGTTCCGTTGACTGCACGTCCCTGTCCAGACAACGGAATGAGCGCGATCCATCGCGCTCACCCTGCGGGCTTTTCCGACATGACCTCGCCGCGGCAAACGGGGACCCGGAGATCAAAAGCCGGATCTGGAGCCGGGCTTACGGCGTTTTGGCGACCACGGTTTGCGCATTCCCGCGCAGGTATTGTCCGGTGTGGTAGCTGCGGTATTTGCATACGTCGAAGTTCTTCTGGATCAGGACGCGGCCGTTGCGG
>Ga0070665_100000281_pt1 | contig 83503 bp, 76 predicted proteins | sample KBSS13metaG_FD_65862 | JGI IMG/M metagenome (GOLD analysis project Ga0070665, IMG submission 65862) | Switchgrass rhizosphere microbial communities from Kellogg Biological Station, Michigan, USA - KBS S1-3 metaG | ecosystem: Host-associated > Plants > Roots > Rhizosphere > Soil ... | reverse complement strand
CCTGGACCTGCGTGGGAGCCGGCGGCGGCACCTGCACGGCGGCGGGCTCGGGCAACATCAACGGCACCGTCAACCTCCCCGTGGGCGGCAGCGTGACCTACACGGCGAGCTGCGCGATCTCGGCGGCGGCGACCGGTACGCTGAGCAACACGGCGACAGTGGCGGTTCCGGCCGGCGTCGCCGATCCGACCCCCGGCAACAACTCGGCCACCGACAGCGACACGCTGGGGGCGAGCGCGGATCTTTCCATCACCAAGACGGACGGCGTGACCACGGCCACGGCCGGCGGCTCGACGACCTACACGATCACGGCCTCCAACGCCGGCCCCAGCAACGCGACAGGCGCGACGGTGGCGGACACCTTCCCGGCCTCGCTGACCTGCACCTGGACCTGCGTGGGCGCCGGCGGCGGCACCTGCACGGCCTCGGGCTCGGGCAACATCAACGGCACGGTCAACCTGCCTTCGGGCGGCAGCGTCACCTACACGGCGAGCTGCGCGATCTCCGGCGCCGCGACCGGCACGTTGAGCAACACGGCGACGGTGACGGCTCCGGCCGGCGTCACCGATCCGACTCCCGGCAACAACTCGGCCACCGACAGCGACACGCTGGGGGCGAGCGCCGACTTGAGCATCACCAAGACGGACGGCGTGACCACGGCCACGGCGGGCGGCTCGACGACCTACACGATCGTGGCCTCCAACGCCTCCGGTCCGAGCAACGCGACCGGCGCCACGGTGACCGACATCTTCCCGGCGTCTCTGACCTGCACCTGGACCTGCACGGGTGCCGGCGGCGGCACCTGCACGGCGGCGGGCTCGGGCAACATCGGCGACACCGTCAACCTGCCGTCGGGCGGCAGCGTCACCTACACGGCGAGCTGCGCGATCTCGGCGGCGGCCACCGGCGCGCTCGTCAACACCGCCAAGGTGGCGGCTCCGGCCGGCGTCACCGATCCCACCCCCGGCAACGACAGCGCCTCCGACACCGATGCGCTGGGGGCGAGCGCCGATCTTTCCATCACCAAGACGGACGGCGTCACCTCGGTGACGGCGGGCGGCTCGGCGACCTACACGATCGTGGCCTCCAACGCCGGCCCGAGCGCGGCGACCGGCGCCACGGTGGCCGACACCTTCCCGGCGTCGCTGACCTGCAACTGGACCTGCGCCGGAGCGGGTGGCGGCACCTGCGCGGCGGCCGGCTCGGGCAACATCAACGACACCGTCAACCTGCCCTCGGGTGGCAGCGTCACCTACACGGCGAGCTGCACGGTTTCGGCGGCAGCCACCGGCACGCTCGCCAACACCGCCACGGTGACGGCGCCGGCCGGCGTCACCGATACCACCCCCGGCAACAACAGCGCCACGGATACCGACACCGTGACCGCCGCCCCCGGCGCCGCGGTCTCCGGCACCAAGACGGCAGCCGGAACGTTCACCGCGGGCAGCACGGTGACCTACACCATCACGCTCACCAACAGCGGCTCCGGCGCGCAGGCCGACAATCCGGGCAACGAGCTCATCGACGTCCTGCCCCCGCAGCTCACGCTGGTCTCCGCTTCGGCGACGAGCGGCTCCGCGGTGGCGACCGTGGGCACCAACACCGTCACCTGGAACGGCGCCATCCCGGCGGCCGGTACGGTGACCATCACCATCACCGCCACCATCAACGCCGGTGCCTCTGGAACGATCTCGAACCAGGGCACCATCTCCTACGACTCCGACGGCAACGGCACCAATGACGGGACGGCCCAAACCGACGATCCGGCAAGCGCGGGCGCGGCCAATCCGACGACCTTCGTGGTGGGCGGTGGCCAGCCGGTGCCGCCGATCCCGACCCTGTCGGACTTCGGCCTGCTGGCGCTGGCGGCGGCGCTGGCGATGATGGCCCTCGCGGTGATGAGGCGGCGCCGGACCGGCCAGGCCGGCTAGGCACCGTCCGCTGAAACGCGCTCAGGCGCCAGGGGCTGTAAGCCCTTGGCGCCTGTTGCTTTTGGGTTGAAGGAGAGGACGGCGGGCTAACCGGGGAGCTTGGCGGCCAGGACTTCGACCTTCTCGATCGACGGCGGCTGCGCGAACAGATCGGGGGCCTTCGCCATCAAGGCGGCGGCGACCTTGCCCGAGAGATGGGCCTGGCGGCCCGCCTCGTCGGGGAACGCGTCGAAGATCCCGAAGGTCGTGGGACCCAACTGGATGCCGAACCAGGCGATCGTCGCCGGCTCCTCTTCAACCAGCGGCAGGCCCGAACGGAGAAAATCGGCGACCTCCGCCTCTTTCCCCGGTTTGGCTTCGAGACGAACGAGCAATGCGAGCTTGACCATTTCCAACCTCCTTGGGATTCGTATCGTTTGCTTCCTCTCTACGCCTCGCCATCCCCTGACGGATGACCCGGCACCGGCTCGAGAAATTCAACCGGCAGCGCTTCTTCCTCCACCGCCCGGTCCCGCGTCCGCACGCGATACGCGGTGGCCCCCGGGCGCGAGGCCACGACGCGATGGATCTCGCCGCCCACGAAGTGGACGGCGGCGCCGTCGTCGATGGCCAGCCCGGGAAGGACCTCGCCGGTCCCCAGGAGCTCGTGATAGGTGGGGCGGCGCTCCGCCTCGCCGTCGTAATGGGGGCAGCAGCTACCGGCGAGAAAACCGAGACTCCGCAGCGGACGGAGCGCCTCGGCATAGGCGTCCGACAGCCCCTGCTCGAACCAGCAGACGGCCCCGGCGCTGACGCCGGCGAGGACGACGCCCGCGGCCCAGGCCTCCCGCAGCACTTCCGGCAACCCCCACTCGCGCCAGACGCCCAGCAGGCTCTTGGTGTTGCCGCCGCCGACATAGATCACGTCCTGGGCCAGCAGGTACTCCCGGAGATCCGGAGTCCTGGAAAAGAGCGACAGGTAGGACGGCCGGCAGTGGAGCCCCGAGAACGCCTGGTAGAAGCTCGCGATGTAGGACTCGGCGTCCCCGCTCGCGGTGGGGACGAAGGCGACGGCGGGCCGTGGAGCGCGCGCCTGCCTCAGCACGTACTCGTCGAGCGCCAGATTCTCCGGCTCCATGGAGAATCCGCCGCCGCCCAGCGCGATGATCTGTCTCGGGTTTTCTGACACCGCCGTTCCCTCCTGATGAAGAACCATCATCCGTTCATTTCGCACTATACTGGTGGACAAATGCGAAATCTTGCCATCCGGTTGAGATGTGCACTGCTGATCGCCAGCATGACGGCGATCGCCTCGGCGGCCGCGGCGGCTGCCGGGGCGGCGCCGCCCACTCCGGCGGCGGCGGCCTTCGCGCAGGGCCAGGAGCACCTCGCCCGTCGGACCGCCGCCGACCTGCGCGCGGCGATGGAGGACTTCCAGCGGGCCATCACCGCCGATGCCGCGTTCGCGCCCGCCTTCGCTGGCTTGGCCGAAGCGCGCGCCCTGCTCTACGACTATCTCGGTGCCCGGGAAGCGGCGCTCCACGCGATCGCTCTCGACGATCGTCTGGCATCCGCGCACGCCGTCCTGGGCTTTGCCCGCCTGCATGGCGACTGGGACTGGGCCGGTGCCGAAGCGGAGCTCCGGCGCGCACTGGAGCTCGATCCCCAGGGTGCGACGACGCATCTCTGGTACGCGATCGTGCTCGAGGCGACCGGCCGTTCCGACGAAGCGGTGCGGGAGGCGCGCCGGGCCGTCGAACTGCAGCCCCGGGAAGCCCACGTGCGCGCCGGGCTCGGCTACCGCCTCTACTGGGCGCGCCATTATGACGAGGCGGTGGGCGAGTTGATGGAAGCCGCGCGGCTCGATCCCAATCTGCAGACGGCCTGGTATTTCATCGGCCGCGCCCGCGGACAGCAGGGGCGGTTCAAGGAGGCCCGGGCCGCCTTCGCCCGCGCCCACGAGCTCTCCCCCCAGGATGCCAACCTCAAGTCCGCCGGAGCCTACCTCGAGGCTCTGGCCGGACAGCGGAGGCAGGCCGAGAAGGTGCTCGCGGAAATGGAGCGCCTCGCGGACCGCGGTCTCCCCATGGCCTCGCAGATCGCGGGCATTCACGCGGCCCTGGGCAACAAGACCGCCGCGCTGGCCTGGCTGGAGCGGGCCCAGGCCCACCACGAGGGCGCTCTGATCTGGCTCAAGGCCGACCCCCGCTTCGATGTCCTGGGCCGAGAGCCCCGCTTTATGGAGATCCTGAAGAGGATGGGGCTCCCTGACGGCGTCGCTCCCGCAAGCTGACGTCTACGGCGCGATCAGGCATTTGGCGCCGTCGATCACGTAGCGCTGCTTCCACGTCTCCGTGCTGCTGCCGTTGGCGTCTTTGTGCTTCCGCTGGACGGTCAGCGTGCCGCTGTTGCCGTCGATGGTCAGGACCCCGCCGGCCTTGATGTCCGCCGAGAGCTGCGCCTCGGTCCTCGACATCTCCTTCATCATCTCGGACATCATCTTGCGGTCGTCGGCCGGCATGCCCTTCCACTTGTCCTGCATCTCCTGGGTGCCGAGCCTGGTGGCCTCGTCCATCTTCCCGGCATGGGCGAGCCCCATGTGCTTGACGGCGACCTTGCCGCAGGGGTGATCGAGGATCGCCGCGCCCTTGATCTCGGTCGGCGCGGCCCCGGCGCGGCCGAGCGGCGCCAGGAGCGCCGCGGTGCTGAGGAGAACGGCGGACAGGAGACGGATTTTCATCGGCTTGACCCTCCTTGAGATGGTGAGTTGCTGTCGGACGTCGATCCTGGCGGCGGCGCTTCCAGCCGCTCGCAGGCCTCCTTTTTTCCGCCGTCGCAGGCGCGGCGGAAGAGTTGGCGGGCGCGGTAGGAGTCCTGGAGCACGCCGTCCCCCGCTTCGTACATGGCGCCGAGGCTCAGGCAGGCCAGCGCGTCCCCGCCGTCGCACGCCTTGTCGTAGAGATCGCGGGCGCGGTAGGGGTCTTTCGCCACGCCCAGGCCCCCCGCGTAGCGCGCCGCCACGTTGTAGCACCCCCGCGGCAGCCCGGCGTCGCAGGCCTGCTGGTAGAGATCGAGTGCGCGGGCGTCGTCCTGGGGGACGCCCGTGCCGGTGGCGGCCAGCACTCCGAGATTGACGCACCCCTGGGGCTCTCCCCCCTTGCAAGCCTTCTCGTAGAGCCCGGCGGCCATGGCGGGGTCCGCGGCCACGCCGCGCCCCTCGTCATAGAGCACGCCCAACTCGTGGCAGGCCGCCGCCTCGCCGCCGCGGCAGGAGTCCTCCAGGCGGGCCGCCGCGCGGGCGGTCTCCTTCGCGCCCGCCTCGCCGGTCTCCAGGACGGTGACGTTCCGGCAGGAGACGGTGTGCCCGCCGTAGCACGCCCGGCGGAACAGTTCGGTGGCCCGCTTCTCGTCCTTGGCGACTCCGTCGCCGGCGAAGAGCAGGTCGGCGAGGTTGGCGCAGCCGAGCGTGCTGCCGTAGTCGCAGCCCCGCTGGAAGTACTTGGCGGCCTCGGCCTTGTCGAGCGCGACTCCCTGGCCGTCCCGGTAGAGCACCCCGAGATTGAAGCACCCCTGGGAATCCCCCGGCTCGCAGGGGCTCCCCGCGCAGGCGCGGCGGTAGAGGGCGGCTGCCCGCACCGGGCTGGCCGGGATGCCCAGCCCCCTCTCGTAGAAGAACGCCTGGTTGGTGCAGCCGCGGAAGCTCCCCAGATCGCAGGCTTTCGTGTAGGCGATCAGGGCGCGGCTCGGGTTCCGGACCGTGCCGCGACCGGTCTCAAGGTGGAGGCCGGTGTTGTAGCAGCCGGGTCCATCCCCTCCGTCGCAGGCCTTCTGGTAGAGGTCGAACGCGCGGGCGTCGTCCCTGGAAACGCTGGTGGCGTAGAGGAAGGCGAGATGCGCGCAGCCGGCGGCGCTGCCGCCGTCGCAGGCCTTGCGGAAGAGGTCCCGTGCCACGGCCTCGCCGTCCACATGGAGACGGAGGATTCCCAACTCGGCGCAGCCGGCGGCGTTCCCCCTGTCGCAAGCCTCCCGGAAGAGACTGGCCGCCCGCTCCGGATCGGGCGGCACGCCCGCGCCGGCGGCGTAGAGAACCCCCAGGCGATGGCAGGCCGCGGCCTGGCCGCCGTCGCAGGCCGGTCCATAGAGATCGAGGGCGCCGGCGAGCGCGACCGTCTTCTCCAGCCGTTCGTTGCGGCGCCGGACGGCGAGCGTCACCTCCTGCCCGGGGCGCCGCCGCAGGAGCGCGCGTTCCAGACCGCAGGGGTCGGCCACCGGCCTGCCGTCGATCGCCTGGACGAGATCGCCGGATTCAAGCCCGGCGCGGGCGGCCGGGCCGGGCTCCGCGAGATCCCCGAGGACCGCTCCCCGGGGCGCGTCCTCAGAGGCGGGCTCCCGGAAGTCGGCGCCCAGGGTGGCGGGGCCGGCCGTCTCGCCGCTCTTCCCCGCGCAGCCGAGGGCGAGGAGCAGGCCCACGAACGCCAAGCCTCGCGTGGCCCGGTGGTGATCCATGCCGTCAGCGTACTACAAGCCCAGGAGGCGTATAGTAAAGTCAGCTCGGGCACCCCATGAAAAGCACACCGAATCTTCGTCCTCAAACCGCCGGGGACGAAAGATCCGCGGGATTCGTGCGCGTGCGCGGAGCCCGCGAGCACAATCTCAAAAATGTGGATCTCGAGATCCCGCGGGACGCCCTGGTGGTGTTCACCGGCGTGTCCGGCTCGGGCAAATCGTCGCTGGCCTTCGGCACCCTCTACGCCGAGGCGCAACGGCGGTATCTCGAATCCGTCTCCCCGTATGCTCGGCGCCTGTTCCATCAGATGGCCGTGCCGGAAGTCGACGAGATCGACGGCCTCCCCCCGGCGGTGGCGTTGCAGCAGCAGCGCGGCTCGCCGACCACACGCTCCTCGGTCGGCAGCGTCACGACGCTTTCCAACCTGCTGCGGATGCTCTATTCGCGCGCCGGCGACTATCCACCCCGGCAGCCGCATCTCGACGCCGAGGCGTTCTCCCCCAATACCCCCGCGGGAGCCTGCCCCGAGTGCCACGGCCTGGGCCGGATCTACGCGGTGACCGAGCGCTCGATGGTGCCGGACGACTCGCTGACGATTCGCGAGCGGGCGATCGCCGCGTGGCCGCCCGCCTGGCACGGCCAGAACCTGCGCGACATGCTGATCACGCTCGGCTATGACGTCGATCGCCCCTGGCGGGAGCTGCCGAAAAAGGATCGCGACTGGATCCTCTTCACCGACGAGCAGCCGGTCGTCCCGGTCTATGGCGGGTTGAACGTGGCCGAGGTGCGGGCCGCCCGCAAGCGCCGGGAGCCCCCGGATTATCACGGCAATTTCTCGAGCGCCCGGCGTCACGTGCTGCACACCTTCGCCAACACGCAGAGCCCGTCGATCAAGAAGCGCGTCCTGCGCTACATGGTGAGCACCGAATGCCCGCTCTGCCACGGCAAGCGGTTGCGCCGCGAATCGCTGTCCGTGAAGTTCGCAGGTCTCGATATCGCCGGGATTTCGGAGCTGCCGCTGGCCCGGCTGGCCACCACCTTGAAACCTTACGCGGAGGGAACGGCGGCGGCCCTGGCGAAGATCGCCGTGGAGCATCCGGAAAAATCATTGGTCGCGCAGCGCATCGCCCAGGACATGAACGAGCGGATCCGGGTTCTGCTCGACCTCGGGCTGGGCTACCTGTCCCTGGAGCGGAGCACGCCCACGCTGTCGCCGGGCGAGCTCCAGCGTCTCCGGCTCGCCACCCAGGTGCGCTCCAATCTGTTCGGCGTGGTCTACGTGCTCGACGAGCCCTCCGCGGGTCTGCATCCGGCGGACACCGAGGCGCTCCTGACGGCGCTCGATCGTTTGAAAGCCTCCGGCAATTCGCTCTTCGTCGTCGAGCACGATCTCGACGTGATCCGTCACGCGGACTGGATCGTCGACGTCGGGCCGGCGGCGGGGGAGCGGGGCGGCCATGTGCTCTACAGCGGCGCGCCCGCGGGGCTCGAACGGGTAGAGGCGTCCGAAACGCGGAAATATCTTTTCGGAAACCATTCACTCCCCAGCCGCGCCGCGCGCCAACCCAAGGGCTGGCTGCGTCTCGCCGGAGTCACGCGCAACAATCTGAACGATCTCGACGTCGCCTTTCCCTTGGGCGTGCTCACCACCGTGACCGGCGTTTCCGGCTCGGGCAAGTCGAGCCTGGTGAGCCAGGCGCTGGTGGAGCTGGTCGCGGAGCACCTCGGCGATCAGATCGCTTCCGAAGAGGAGGAGGGCGAAGAGCTGGAGCGCGCGGCCGTGGTCCCCGCGGGCGGCCGGATCGCGGAGGGAATGGAAACGATCAAGCGCCTGGTGCGGGTCGATCAGAAACCGATCGGACGCACGCCGCGCTCCAATCTCGCGACCTACACGGGGCTGTTCGATCACGTCCGCCGATTGTTCGCCGCGACCCGGGCGGCGCGCGCCCGCCATTACGACGCCGGACGCTTCTCCTTCAACGTCCCCAAAGGGCGCTGCGAGACCTGCGAGGGGGAGGGTTTCGTGATGGTCGAGCTGCTCTTCCTGCCCAGCGTCTACGCCCCCTGCCCCACCTGTCACGGGGCGCGCTACAACGCGAAGACCCTGGAAGTGAAATACGAGGGGAAGAACATCGCCGAGGTGCTGGCGATGACCGTCGACGGCGCCTGGGAGTTCTTCCCGGACGAGCCGCGGGTCTGCCGTTCCCTCGAGGTCCTGCGGGAAGTCGGCCTCGGCTACCTGCGGCTCGGCCAGCCGGCCACCGAGCTCTCCGGCGGCGAGGCGCAGCGGATCAAGCTCGCGACCGAGCTGCAGCGGATGGGGCGCGGCAACACCCTCTATGTGCTCGACGAGCCGACGACGGGCTTGCACCCCTTCGACGTCGAGAAGCTGATCGCGCAGCTCGACGGGCTGGTCGAGGCGGGCAACACGGTGATCGTGGTGGAGCACGAGATGCGCGTCGTGGCGGGGAGCGACTGGGTTCTCGACATGGGGCCCGGCGCGGGCGAGGAGGGGGGGCGCGCGGTGGCCTTCGGAACGCCTTCCGAGGTGGCCCGGTCGCCCGAGAGCCGCACCGCGCCGTATCTGGCGCGCTTCCTGGCGAATAAAGAAACAGGGCTGCGATAACCCGCCACCTCGTCCCACTACGGGAGCGGGGGGAGCAAGGGACGCGTGATCCTTCGGCAACCTCCTTCAACCACCGCCTGAAGAGGCAGACAAGGAGATGTCGTCATGGCCACCCTCACCCAGATCAACTTCACCCAGATCTATTGTGTGAGCACGTCCGAGTCCGGGAAGGATGAGGTTTACTTCAAAATCATAATCGACAATCTGGTCGCGGGGCAGTTTCCGACCGACGGCTCCTATCATTCGCTGGGCTCCGAGGGTACCTGGACTTTCGACGTCACCTACGCCTATACCGAATTCCTGACCATCTCTCTTTGGGACGACGACGGTACCAGCGGCGACGACCCGCTCGGCAGCTTCACCTTTACCGCCGGCCAGGCGTATTCGTCCCCCGTCACCGTGAGCAACCCCAACGGCGCCGAGTACAAGATCTCCTTCGCTCTCAAGTCCTGCTAGCGCGTGTGGCACGGAAGGCGGAGGATGGGCCCGCGGCGCGGCCCATCCTCCGGCGAGAATCCCGCGGCAGGGGCCTCTACCGGGCCGAGACCGTTAGAATGCGGCCGGCGCGGTCTTGCGAGGAGGCTCGGCAGTGGGGATCGGCACCCAGATCGTTCTCATCGTCCTTCTGACCCTGTTGAACGGGGTGCTCGCGATGTCCGAGATCGCCCTCGTCGCGGCCCGCAAGGTCCGCCTCCGGCAGCGCGCCGAGGCGGGGGACCGCGGCGCGCAGGCGGCCCTGGAGCTGGCGAGCGCTCCCGGCCGCTTCCTCTCGACCGTCCAGATCGGCATCACCCTGGTCGGCATCCTGGCCGGCGCGTTCGGCGGCGCGACGCTGGCGGAGGAGCTGGGAGCCTGGATCGCGCGGTTCCCCCTTCTCGCGCCCTACAGCGGGGCGATCGGCATCGGCGTCGTGGTGATCGCCATCACCTACCTCTCCCTGATCCTCGGCGAGCTGGTCCCCAAGCAGCTCGGCCTGAACGCTCCCGAGACCATCGCGGCGGTGCTCGCGCGCCCCCTCAAGATCCTGTCGAGGGTCTCGTCCCCCGCCGTCTCCCTGCTCGACGGCTCCACCCGGCTCATCGTGCGTCTCCTGGGCATCCGCCCCTCCGACGAGCCGCCGGTGACCGAAGAGGAGCTCAAGTCGCTGATGCGGCAGGGGACCCAGGCGGGAGTGTTCGAAGCCGGGGAGCAGGAGATCGTGGCCCGCGTCCTCCGGCTGGGGGAGCGCCGGATCGGCGAGCTGGTCACGCCCCGGTCCGCCATGGTGGCTCTGGACGTCAACGATCCGCCGGAGGTGAGCTGGGCCAAGGTCGCCGACAGCCCCTACTTCTACTTCCCGGTCTTCGAGGACGTGCCGGACCGGGTTCTCGGCCTGGTCTCCGTCAAGGACCTCTGGCGCCGGGCCGCCGCGGGCGAGACGCCCGACCTGCGCTCCCTGCTCATGCAGCCCCTCTACCTGCCGGAGGGGGTGTCGGCGCTGCGCGCCCTCGAGCGGCTGCGGGAGACCGGCAGCCATCTCGCCCTGGTGATGGACGAGTACGGCGGCATCGAGGGGCTGGTGACCCTGCACGACGTGCTGCGGGCCATCGTCGGCGAGCTGCCCACGCCGGAGCAGGACGAGCCCATGGCGGTCCGGCGGGAGGACGGCTCCTGGCTCCTGGACGGCATGCTCTCCGTCTCCGAGCTGCCGGAGATCCTGGGGCTCGATGCGGCCGGTGCCGAAGAGCTGGAAGAGTTCCAGACGCTGGGCGGCTTCGTCATGGCGCGGATGGGGAGCGTGCCCCAGGCCGGCGACCACTTCGACTGGGCCGGCCGCCGCTTCGAGGTGGTCGACATGGACGGCCGCCGGGTGGACAAGGTGCTGGTGATCGGAAAGGGAGAAAATCCTGGAGAGACTTGAAGGAGTAGCGCCGGAGCTTTAAGTTGTTAAAATGTCATAGTGAAAAAAGACTCCAGGCGTCCCCTCCCTTCCGCGCTCCGGTTGGGTCTGGCGTTTTTTCTGAGCCTGACCGGCGGAGCCACGGCGGCCACGTTCACGGTCGCGAACCTGGCTGATTCCGGGCCGAACAGCCTCCGGCAGGCCGTCCTCGACGCCAACGCGGCTCCGGGGGCGGACGCGATCTCTTTCGCGCCCGGCCTCACCGGCACGATCACGCTCACCTCCGGCGAGATCCGGATCACGGACTCCCTGGCCGTCGCCGGTCCCGGCGCTCCCGTGCTCACGGTGAGCGGCAACGACCATTCCCGGATCTTCCATGTCGAAAACCTCCCGGTCGCCGCGGCCATCGACGTCACCCTGTCCGGACTGGAGCTGACCCATGGCGACTCGGCGGCCGAGCTGGGCGGCGGAGCGGTCTTCGCGGACGGCGAGAACCTCACGATTCTCAACAGCGTGATTTCCAACAGCTCGTCCGGGCTCCCGCAGGATCCCCCGGTGGCCGGATGTGGCGGCAATGTCGGCTTCTTCGGCCGCGGCGTGGGGACTCTGCGGATCGCGGACAGCGCGCTGACCGGCGGCACCGCCGTGGGCATCGGCACGTCATTCGGCGGCAATCTCTGTGTCTTCGAGGGGCGCCTCCTTCTGGAGCGGAGCGTCCTTTCCGGGGGCAATGCCTACACCGGCGGCGGTCTCCACCTCGACTCCCTGACGGGGGACAGCACGATCCTCTCCTCGACCCTCGCCGGCAATCAGGGCTTCCAGTTGGCGGGAGGAATCTCCTTCGATTCCCCAGGGGTGACCCTGACGATCGAGTCGAGCACGATCTCCGGCAACATCGCCGGCAGGCCAGGCTTCGAGCAGGCCGGGTTTGGCGGCGGAGTCTATGCCAATCAGGGCAGCCTGCGGATCGTCAACAGCACGATCTCGGGCAACCAGGCGACCGGATACGGTGGCGGGATCTCCTTTAGCGGAATCGGGAGCGACTCCCTGCTTCTGCGCCTGTCGACGGTTTCGAACAATACGGCGGGCAGGAGAGGCGGCGGCCTTGCGATCGGCAATCTCTCGGCCGCGATCCAGCTCGATCACGCGATCGCCGCGAACGGAGCCCCCCAGGATCTGTCCGCCATTTTTTCGGGCCCGCCGGCGACGTTCACGGCCAACTACAGCCTGATCGAAGCACCTGGGGATTCGATCCTGGTGGGCGCCAACAATCTTGTCGGAGTGGATCCCCTCCTCGGTCCGCTCGCTGGCAATGGCGGTCCGACCCTGACCCACCGGCCGCTCGCCGGCAGTCCGGTGATCGATGCCGGCAACCCCGCGATTCCAGGCCCGCCGGCGACCGATCAGCGGGGCTTCGCGCGGATCTTCGGCGCGGCGGTCGACCTCGGCTCGGTCGAGGCTCTGTCGGAGCTCATCGAGGTGCCGGCCCTTTCGTGGACTGGGCTCCTCGTCCTGGCCGGGTTGCTCTTCACCGTCGGCGCCCGGCGGCTGCGGCGGGCCGGCTCCTGACCGCCCAGCGGTGACTCTCCGCGAGCAGGACCTCGGACGCGGCCTCGGGTGGCATCCAGACCAGCTCGTGGTCGGCCTCTGTTCCCGGCCCCGCGACCGCTTCGACCGTGGCGTCGACGAAAATGCTCCATTTCTCGAAGTGAGTCCGCTCCGACTCCGAGTAGATGAACTGCACGGCGCGTATCTCCCAGGAACCCACGCGCACGGCAAGCCCGCACTCCTCGAGCGCTTCGCGCACCGCCGCCTGTTCCGTCGTTTCGCCCTCCTCGATGCCGCCCCCCGGAAGAGTGAAGCCCTGAGGCGTGCGCACCACGGCGATCTGGCCGTGACCATCCTCGACGACGCCGTACACGCTCGGCCGGACCGTATAGCGCTGGGTTTCGATGCGCACCCCGAAGATGGGGGCGTCTCGCCAATCCTCCATGAGCGGTTTCTCCATGCCCGCAAGATACTCCTTTTCAGCCATGATCCCTGGGTCAGTGCTCTTCGATCCCTTTCGGATAACGATCCGCCACGAGATTCAGCCGGACGCCGTGCTCGAGCAACGCCTTGAGGCCCGCGAGCACCAGCGTAAACCCCTGCGTCGAGTCGGTGGCCTGTTTCACGAGATCGTCCCCATCGCCGGTAAAGCCGCTGTTCGTGATGCTCACGAACGTCGAGCCATCCGCGAGGGATCTGAAGATCCATTCCACCAGGGTGGGGCCGCTATATCCCGGCCACTCGATGAGAATGCGCTTGTGTGGCTCGACGGCTTTCACGGTCACCGGAATCGAGATGCCGTACATCTCCCACTCCCATTGAACCTGCTTGCCGGCCTCGAGCCTGCCGCTGCCCTTCGTGAACCAGAACTGGGTGGTGATGTCGGGATCGACGAAGGCTTCAAACACGTCCGCCACCGGTTTGCGGATGAGCATCCCGGTCTTGACGACCGGCACTTCCGTGAGCTGAAGATTGTTCATACGGACTCCTGTGTGGCTCGTTCCGCGAGCCGCTTCTCGTAGCACCGGCTGAGGGGATCGTCGGTGTAGGGGCCAAACGGCGGAATACGGTAAAAGCCAAACCGTTCGTAAAGCCCGATGGCTTCCCGCTGGTGAATCCCTGTTTCCAGGCGCAGCAGGGATATTCGATGAGCCCGGGCATGGGCTTCCAGATGATCGAGTATCAACTTCGCGAACCCCGATCCACGAAATTGTGGGCGCACGTACATCCGCTTGAGCTCGCCATATTCGCTGTCCACCAAGTGGATGCCGCCACAGCCCGCGGGAGTTCCCTCCGCGCGGAGCAGGAAAAACGCCACGTCCTGGGCCAGCAACTTCTCGACACTGAACCCATGGCGGCTCTCGGAGGGATACCGAGCGGCCAGATGGGCTTCCAGCTCAGTGATCAGGCCGATCGCATCCGGTGTGTCCGGGCGTTCGCGGGTGATGATGGCTGACATGGGATAGCGCTGCTACAGCTTTCGAAAAGCGAGACCCTCGCCGGTGTCGGGATCTCCAACCGTGAAATGAAGGAGCAACGGCGGATGATCGCCGCGAATCATCGCGGGGAGGGCATAATCGATCTTGTTTCCGGAGATGCTGGTGCACCCCAACTGAACCGCCCACCACTGTTGCTGATCTTTCCTGATCTCCCACCGGCCCTCCGCGGTCTCCGTCTGCCGAGTGCACTTCGCCGCCGCTCGCCAGCAGGACGGAACGTTCTGGATCGTGAACGTGCCGTCGTCTCGCAGGATGAAGCGCGATCCTGGCGGAGGCACCTGATAGTGGCGGTTCAGCATGTCGATGCTCTGGGCGTCGAGGACGTAGGTCCCCACCAGATCCGAGGCCTTGGGCTTCACCTCGGTGAACTCGTGCGCGAAGGGATCGTACTGGCACGAAACGCCCGACAGGGCCATCAGCAACGCGATCATGAGTCTGCGCATGGTCAACTCACGGCTTGCTGAGTTTCTCGGCGATCGGAAAGGTCATTGCCCCCTTCTCGGTGTACCACGTCATCGCCACGGCTTCGAGGCGTCCGGCTTTCACCGCGGGATCTTCCCCGGCCAGCCGCTTCGCCTCCTCGAGGCTCCCGGCGCGAAAGATTTCGAGGCCGCGCATGCGGGGGTCCGGCTGGTCGCCGAGGGGGCCGGCGACCAGGAGCTTGCCGGTTTCGGCCAGGTGGCGAAGATGGGCGAGGTGAGCCTGCTGAATCTCTTCCAGCTTGTCTTCAGGGTAGTCGCGCGGGTGCTCAGGCCGTTGCAGGATGACGAACTGGTAGGACTCTAATTCGAAGGGCTGGGCGGCCGGCTTGGCCGCCGGAGGGTTGCCTTCCGCTTTGGGCTGGGAAGGCGGAGTGCCCTGCGCCTGCGCGAGCATGGCAAGCGAGCCAGCCACAAACCAGAGGATGATGGACAGTTTCGTTACGGATCTCTCAGTCATTGAATCAATCCTCCAGAACATCGTTTAGTGGCAGCCGGCCCCAGAAGTGCCCGCCAAATATTCTAGCCCAGGACGGTCCTCCCGAAGGGCCCCGGAAGCTCGATCGGCCGCGTCAAAAGAACCCGCGGAGGAACGCCGCCGCTTCCTCCGAGATGCCGGCGATCTTGTTCGTGGCCTGCCGGTAGAATTTGAAATTGAGCTCGGTCTCGGGCCGGCCGTCGTTCCAGTCGGAAAAAGGTTTGAGCTCGCTCCGCCCCAGGCGCCGCCTCGCGAGCGCGGTGCGCCGGATGGTGACGCTCACGCGCGGCGTTTGCCGGTCGATCCCGGGCTTTTTCGCGATCGCTTCGGCCGAGGTGACGACGCCGCTCGCGATGAGACCTGACCCGCCTTCGTTCTCGCTGGCGAAGACGAAGATCGTATCGCCTGCGGCGATCTGCTTGCCGCCGTACATCGTCTTCTGCGCGCGAAACGCGAACGTCTCAGCGCGCGGATCGCTGACCTCGGCTTTGATCGCGAAAACCATACTTTCACCTCCCATCCTTGATTTCCATGGCCGCGCGGATCAGGCCGAAGCTCTGCAAGCGCCGTCGCAGATGTTCGGCCACCAGCGTGTTGGCGAGCGGGCTCAGATGCGTCGGGATGAGCTCGTCGGTCGAGAGGTCGCGGCCGGCTCCATCGAACACCTCCATCACGTCGACGACCCGGTAGCCCTTGCCGCCGAGGAAGCTCAGCAGCGGCGCGTAACGCTTCCGGCGGCCGCCACGCCAACCGGTCACCTCCTCGCGAGTGGGGAAGATCAGGATGACGGGTTGCGCGCCGTCCCGAAGCGCGGTCTCGTAGAACAGGCTGAACAGGCGAGTGGTTATCGAAAGGGCCTCGCCGGCACCGTAACACCCGTCGCGGCTCGCGGCGGGCAGTTGCGCGGCGGCAAGCTTCACGAGCCGCACGGCCGCGCTGCGGTCCCACGGGCTGGCGTGGGGGCGCGCGCGGTAAAAAGCGTCGTGCCGGCCCAGCTCGGCGAGGGACTCGGCGGGGTTCGCGAGGAGGCGCCGGTAGCTCTCCGGGGCTGGCAGCGGGTTGGGGAGGAGCCTCAGGCCGCGGCCGTCCAGCAGGTAGCGCGGCTTGGCGAGGGGGAAGACTGTGTTCGGGTTGTAGAACGGCCGAAAGACGCTGACGTCGCGGCAGATGTTCTCGGACAGGTAACCGATGACCACCACCTGGGGACGTGCCGCTCCGCGCTCTTTCAGATACCGCAGGAACGTCTGGTCGAGCCCGTAGGCCGGCACACCGTAATTGGCGACGTCGATTCCCGGATCGAGGCGCGCGAGCGCCTCGGGGTACGCGTCACGATCCACCACGTCGCCGCCGAAGGTAAAGGAGTCTCCAAAGGCCGCGAGCCGTACGGCGTTGCTCGCAGGCGGCGGCCGGTCGGGGGCACGGCGCCGGCCCCCGGCATCCACCGCGACTTTCGGCGAATGGAAACCGGGCCGGAGAGTCCACCCCAGGACGCTGTCGAGCTGGAAGGGGGACTCGCGCCCCCCCAGGAAATCCTCGATCGCCTGGCGATTCTGAGCGCTCAACCGGTCGCCGAGGATCGGTTGATACCGCACCCCGCGGCGCTCGAGAACCAACAAGCCCCCGCGCGCCAGGAGCTCGACGGCCAGCACGACGGCCGCGAAGAAAAGGGCGCGCGCCAGGAACCGTGCGGCGGGGTTTCGGGTCATAGGGGACCGAATCTAGCATGGGGCGAGGGCCAGGGGGGCGCCGATGCCTGCGTCGCGCACCGCCGCCAGGTTCCACGGCGGTGCGGCGAGTCGCGTCAGAGGTGTTTGCAGATCTGAGGCAGCTTGAAATACGCCGGCGGCGGCGCGTTCTCTGCTTCGAGCGATACGCCGAAATAGTCGTAGAACTCGAAGGGACCGAGCTTCTTCAGGAGCAGAGCCAGCTCTGGATACTTGTCGGCGCGGCTGCACAGCTTGACCGGGAGACCGATGACCGGGACCGCGCCGGTCCAGCAGTCGGCCTCGAAGCCGCTCACCGTCTCGGTGCCGGCGTAGACCATGTTGTTGCTCAGCCACCAGTCGCGGCTGAACACGTTGGGAAGAGGGGGCACGTTCAGCGTGCAGCGCAACTGGCCGGTCTGCGGATCGCGCTCGATGAAGTACTCGCGATCGGGATCGACGCCGTCGCTCGGATCCATGTCGTAGACGTTGAAGATCTCGATCTCTCGATCGATGAACGTCGCCGTCTCGCGGTTGACGCCTGCCTCCATGTCGAAGCTGTAGCGGGCGACGAGCTGGAACGACGGAATTTCGGTGTGCAGGAACCGGCCGGCTCCGCGGTAGCGCAGCGGGAAGTTCGGCAAGGGCTTGTCGATCTTGACGGCCGCGCTCACGGCATCTCCCGCACTCTTCGCGGTCTGCGCTCGCGCGGAAGTCCACGGTAACAAAACCACGAGTGCAAGCACCGCGCACCGTAACGACTGCTCTCTTCTCATGTGTAGCCTCCTGAAAAAAGTAAGGGAAGTGCCAGCCGGATATTTGGCGCCTCGTTCCTCTTCCTATTTACCCGCTAGACGCTATTGCCCGCTAGACATAATGCGCGCGTTGGCGCTACAAGGTAGTAAACGTGGAGCGGCGGAGAATATCGATCGCGAACTGATGCCAACCCAGGGCCGTCAACGCGATCGGCCGCACACGCCGCAATTCCTCCATCGCCGCCGCGACCGACAGTCCCTCCTCCCGCACGAGGTAGTAGGCGAGCAGGAGTCCCGTCCGATCCTTGCCCGACGAACAGTGCACGACGGTCGCGCGGCCCTCCCTCATCTGCTGCTGGAGGAAGGCGTAGGCCAAAGGCAGGGCTCGCAGGCAGATCTCGTCGTCCCCGGGTTGTGGTGGCGCGTTCTCGGACAGTGGAATGCAGGCGTAGACGATGCCGCATGCCGCGAAGTCTTCAGGATGGCACAACAGGCCGTCGTTGACCGACAAGATCGCGCCGATGCCTGCGTCGCGCATCGCCACCAGGTTCCACGGAATACGATCGGGACCTGGTCTGCCCGCGAGCTTTCCGTCAATGAGCCAGAAGACATTCTCCATGAAGCTCGATACTCCGTCCTGAAAAAGTGCTAGGCGAATATTCTAGTCCGTCGCAGGCTCTCCCTTCAAAGCGGGGTCAAGGAGAGCAATGGCCGGGCTGGCTTGCCAGAGCCTGATCGAGGGCCTCGTTCAGGACCGGAATCCAGACCGCGTAACCACGATTGTTGGGATGGAAACGGTCGGCGCTGAAGAGTGTCCGGTCGCGCGCGAAAATGGGCCCTGTCCTCTCCGCGATCGGCGCGAACGTCAGCTCGTGCCGTTGCACGACCTCCTTCGCGATCCGGTTCACAGTGCGCGAGCGCAGTCCTGCCAAGCCCCGGAGCAGGCGAGGGATTCGGGGAGGCGTGCTCATGTCGGGAGAACCGGTGACCACGATCTTCATCTTGCAGTTCGCCCGCAGGAGCGTCGTCACGATCCGTTCGAGGTCCCGCGCGACCGCGCCGGAGCGGGTGAGATGGACGACGTCGTTGGCTCCGGCATCCACGAGCACGAGATCGGCATGGGCGAGATCGGCACGCGGAAGCTGCTCGGTCAGGACGTCATGGACTCTGGCGCCGGAAACCGCCACGTTCGTCAGCTCGACACCATGGCCGCCCCGCGCGAGATGCCCGGCGGTCTCGACGGCGATCCCCTGCTCATAGTCGCCCCCCTCGGCGACGGCCGTGCTGTCGCCGAGGACCAGGTAGTGCAGCGTCTCCCCTCCGGCGCCGAACATTCTCGGCGCCGAAGGAGCGCGCAAAGGGAGGCGAGCCTCTCGCTGCCCGGCGCTGCAACCCATCGATGCCAAAAGGAGAGCCACGAAAGATCCGCGCATCATGTTCATGGTCTCTCTACGACACGGCGCCCCGCGGTGGATGAGCACGCGTGGCGTCACCCCTCCGCTGGTTGAGCTCCTGACTCCATGGCTCGACCGCGTTCATCCGCATGCTTGACCAGGACCACGCCGGAAGGAAAGGTCTGGGTGCTCAGATGTCGCACGCGGTGCGCGGCGGTGACGTTGGTAAAGAGCTTCTTGCCGTGTCCCGCGATGACCGGATGCGTGACGAGGTGGTACTCGTCGATGAGCCCGGCCTCGATGGCCGCCGCGGCGACCGTCGGTCCGCCCCACATGAGGATGTCGCGGCCGCTCTGACGCTTCAGGCTCGCGATGGCCTCGACGCCGCCTGCGAGCACACTGGCGTTCGGCCACTCCACGGTGCGCAGCGTACGCGAGAGGACGAAGTGAGGCGTTCGGGCCGCGATCGCGGCGAACTTTCGCTCGCTGGGCGTGGCGGTGGAGCTCGTCAGCGCGGACTGCCAGTAGCTGAGGTACTCCCGATGCGTGCCGGCCCCGATCAGCATGGCGTCCACGGTCTCGAGCGTCGCGAAGATGTCGCTCCACGAGCCTTCGTCGCCGTAATCGACCATGTCGATCGGCCCATTTTCGCCAGCGGCCACGCCGTCAAGGGTGAGCTCCATACGCAGGATCAGCTTTCTCATCGAATGCTCCTTGTCAAGAAGACGAACGAAGGGCGCCGGATCGACAACCGCCAAAGAGGTATTGCCAAAGATGTGCCAGTCGATAAGGACTCGTCACAGAATAACTGCGCCAGCCCTAAAAAGCGTTCGGCTCTCGTCCGGCCCAACGGGTCGGGAGAATGGAGCAAGGCTAAAGAAGTGCCAGCCGAATATTCTGGGAGCCAGGGTGGCTATTGGAAATTATTCGGGTGGAACTATTTCGGGGGCCTAGGGCACGACTTCGTAGCGAGCTTGAACATGGGTCGTTGACTCTCTCTGGCCTTGAGCGAATAACGAAAAGTCTGCCGTGATGGGGCCAGGGCGCAACTGCTGGTCAGGATCATTCAGCAGGATGGAGAAGCGGAGTGTCGCCTCACCTTGCTGACCCTCGACGTCAGTTTGGGCAAGAAGTGGATCTGTAAAGAGTGGTAAACCGAAAGGCAGTGGGTACACCAACACGGCAATCTTGCCGCCAGCAGCCTGTGCGAACGTATAACGGAACCGGGCAAGCACCTGGACCTTGCTGCCAAGCCGCACCCGCGTGCCTTCTGGAGGATCCACACTGAGCAGGACGATTGTATCCCGCCGAGCTGGCTCCGTCGGAGAGGATGATCCTCCTCCTCCGCCTCCACAGCCAAGGACCAAGGTGGTTATCACAGCGAAGATGATTCTTGTCGCGATATGTCTCCGCATAGAGTTCTCTGCCCCCCAAGAAGTGCCTAAAAGAAGTGTCAGCTGAACATTTTAGCCCAAGATTGCCCTCCTGAAGGCCCTGGAGGCTCAGGGCTCCGCAAAAGATCACGCGCGTGTCCAGATCCTTTGACATGTCTGCAAAGTGAGATTTCACGGGCATTTTGGACCTTTTCTCGCCTCAACCCCGCCAGATCCTTTGACAGGCGCCGCAATGCGGCACAAACGTCGATCAGTGTTAACCCCTGCAATTGCCATGCTTTGCCGGAGCGGACCGCCTTGGCCTGACCCTTGCCCTCTCCGGGTCACGCCATGACCGGACTCCTCCGATTCCTTCCCGACGACGACTCTCTGGTCGAGGTCACCACCCGCACCATCCAGAGCCGGTTCCTCCTGACGCCTACCCCCCAACTTAACCGCATCATCGTCGGCGCCCTGGCGCGCGCCGCCCGCCGCTACGAAGTCGGTGTCGTGGCGTTTTCATTTCTCGCCAATCACTATCACTTGCTGGTCCGCGTCAAGGACGTCGAACGGCTCGCGAGCTTCATGGGCTTTTTCAATTCCAAGCTCGCCCGCGAGGTCGCCCGCCTCACTGCCTGGAAGGACAAGGTCTGGTCCCGGCGCTATCAGGCCATTGTCGTCAGCAGCGAAGAGGGCGCCCAGGCCGCCAGACTCTTCTATGTACTCTCCAATGGAGTCAAGGAAAACCTTGTGGCCCGCGTGCGCGAGTGGCCCGGTGTTCATGCCGCGCCAGCCCTCCTCGCCGGCACGGCGCTGGAGGGCGTATGGGTTAACCGGACGGCAGAATACCTGGCGAAGCAGCGCGGCGAGACGGCAGGGCCGCAGAGCTTCGAGGAGCCTGAAACGCTCACCCTGGAGCGGCTGCCCTGCTGGGAGCATCTCTCCTCCGAGCAGTGCCGCCATCGGATCGAGTGCATGGTCCAGGAAATCGAGGACACGGCCAGCGCTCAGCGGCAGCGGAGTGGTCAACAACCCCTCGGACCGGAGGCGATCCGGCGGCAGGATCCGAGGACAGTGCCGAAGCAGACGAAGAAGTCTCCAGCCCCGCGTTTCCATGCTTTCCGCAAAGCAGCACGCCAGGAGCTCCACAGGCTCTACTTCGAATTCGTCGCCGCCTTCCGGGAGGCGGCCGATCGGCTGAAATCGGGGGATCGGCACGCGCGATTTCCGATCGGCAGCTTTCCGCCTCATCTTCCGTTCGTCAGGGATCTCCCTGCAGCGCTCCTCGCGCCAGGGTAACCCGTAGATCTGAAGGTAAAGGTACAGCCATCCCGCGAGCCGAACTCAATTCGGCTTGGTCCATCCGCTAAACAGGTCACTCTAGATCTTAGACGACGCCTCAAGCTCGGATTATTCGGCTGGGACCTATTGGGGGCCGATTGTCCTAGCTGGAACCTGTTTCCCGCAGCCCCCATACCGCAAGGCCCGTGCCGACAATGGCGGCGAGCGCGAGGGACAGGAGCAGGGACGCTACCACCATTTCCGCCGCCGGTCCGCCGCTCGTCGCCGCTCCGGCCTGCGGCGTCAGCCGGCTCGCGCCGGTCACCGCGCCGAGCACGGAGGCGAGCCAATTCGCGTAGGCGGCGTAGACCCAGCACCAGCGAAGTGTCGCGGCGGCACGTGGGCGGAGGGCGAAAGCCGACCAGACGGCGCCGAGCACCACGAGCAGCAGCCCGCCGAGCAGTCCGACCGTGTGCGCCACGAGGCCCAGCCGCGGGTTCCTGAACTGTGGGACGACGAGCCCCGTCAGCAGCGCGAGCAGCATCAACACGAAGCCGAGCCTAAGAAGCGTGCGATTCATGATCCTCTGTGGCGTTGCCATGTAGGGTAGGCCCTCAAAAGAACTGCCAGTCAACTATTCTAGCTCAAGGTGGCCCGGCCCTCTGTCTCTCGGGAACATTCGGCTGGAACCTATTTGGAGAACATTCGGCTGGAACCTATTTGGGAGAGCAATCTCGCCAAGGAGATCCAGGGCCTCCGCCTTTTCCTCGTCGGAGCCAGTTCCTACTGCTACTGCAACGAGCTCCCTTTTAGCATCTTCATAGAGCTTATTGGAGTAGAGCAATCTTGCCTTGTCAAGCGACTGGCCGAAGGCACTGCAACAGGAAAGGAGTACGGCTAGGCTAGCAACGACAACTCTGTTCATGTCAGTTAATTTATCCCGTCTGAGTATCGAAGAGCTTTCCTAACCTAGTGATTGGGCGGCACTCAGCTATGGCTCTTGTCAACCACTGGCATCTGGCTCCAATCGACCTCCTGGGAACCAAGGCCGCAGCCGGCCACGCTTCCGCCCCGGCGAGTTGAAAGGCCAGCAAGCTTGCCGTCTGATATCCAGACTGTCGTGTACTTGCACTGGCCGAACCCAGCTATTTCCTGGTACTGCCAGGCTTCGTCGCTCCCTCGGAAGGAGCGGTCAGCCGGAGATCCAAGAACGTCAAGAATTTGTTGCTTCGTCATCCCAGGTTCCAGCTTAGCGACAGCCTTTCCGGTCGAAGCGCACCCAATAGAGGCGAGTGCGACAATCAGTAGCATGATGGACGACAGCTTGGACATCGTTTTTCCTTTCGTAGCGCACATGAGCGGCAGATGGTTGCAGCGGCGTCGTCAGACATCCTCTGCTGGGGTGGGGTTGTGCGATGCTCCGGCCTGGGCTGAGAAGTAGGCATCCTGTTCACGTGTCTTCTTGTACTCTGTCGCTGCCAAGCGGCGCCAAGAAAGCCAGGAGCCGACCGCGACTGCTGCCGCGAAGAAAGTGCCTGTCCAAGCTAGGCGCGATGCGAAAGGACCCCGGGGTATTTGAACCCATACAAACAGATTTAAGCTAATGCCAATGAGGAAGCCATTGAGGGTCCAGCCGCGACAGATTCGCATGCGGCTCCGGCCGTACTCCAGACGTTCCGCCAAGCGCTCGGACTTGGATATTACATGGATGCGCGCCTTATGGTATATATCTTTGTTGGGAAACTCGACCTCACAAAGTCGCTTAGCCCAGAGACTCTCGAAGAGAGCGTCCGCAAAGCGGTCAATAAGTATGCCGAGAAGATAGGTGATGGCAAGCGTTGGAATTATAAGGGATTTGCTGTCCGCCAGCCGCTTGAATATCTCGGGATCGTAGCCAAGCGCAGCTGAAGCCATGAGAGCCACCCAGGTGAGGGCGCCGACTCCTATGACCACGAGTTCTACGAAAAGATTAGTAGTGCCCATTACTCTCGTTGCCTTTCTTGCCGCGAAACGGTTCTACTCCTCACCGGCCGGGACAGCCGTCCGGTGCGGGTAGCCGATTGGGCATCCCCTTCGGCCGCTGCATGTCTATGATTCTGTAGGTTCTTATTATCGTACGGCTCTTTGTAGGCGACGTCAACGCCGCGACACGAAAAGGCGATGCTGGTGGCGGCCGCACGGCGAAACTGCCTACCCAGCTCTCATCAGCTATCCTCGACAGCCTGACGGCGAGGGATCTTATGCCGAAGCAAACCGACAGCGAACCAAGCCGCGTACTGGGCCCCCGCGCGCTCAACCGCGCTCTGCTCGAGCGGCAGTTTCTGCTGCGACGCGCGAAGCTGCAGGCCCTCGAGGCGGTCGAACGGCTGGTGGGACTGCAGGCGCAGTCGCCGGGCGCTCCGTACGTCGGGCTGTGGTCGCGGCTGGAGGGCTTCCAGTTCGAGGATCTCGCTGGGCTGATCAGCCGCCGGGAGGTGGTGCGCGTCGTTCTGATGCGGTCGACGATCCATCTGGTCACCGGTGACGATTGCATGGCTCTGCGCCCCGTGGTGCAGACGGTGCTGGAGCGGAGCCTCAAGGGTACCTTTGGCCGCCGTCTGCAAGGCGTGGATCTCGATCAGGTCGCCGTCGCCGGCCGGGTGCTGGTCGAGGAGCGGCCGCGCACTTTCGCGGAGCTCGGCCCGTTGCTGCGCGAGCGGTGGCCCGATTACGATCCCGAGGCCCTCGCCATGGCCGTGCGCACGGGGGTGCCGCTGGTGCAGGTGCCACCGCGCGGCCTTTGGGGCGAGAGTGGTCAGGCCACCCACACCTCGGCCGAGGCTTGGCTCGGCCGTCCCGCGGGCACCGACAGCCGGCCGGATGCGATGATCCTGCGCTACCTCGGCGCGTTCGGCCCCGCCACCGTCAAGGATGTGCAGGTCTGGTCCGGGTTGACCGGGCTGCGCGCGGCCGTCGAGCGGCTGCGGCCCGGTCTGCTCGCCTTCCGCGACGAGCGCGGCGCCGAGCTGTTCGACCTTCCCGACGCGCCCCGGCCCGATCCCGACACGCCGGCTCCGCCGCGCTTTCTGCCCGAGTACGACAACCTTCTGCTCTCTCACGACGACCGCACCCGCGTCATCGCCGATCCCCACCGCCCGCTGGTGTTCATGAAGGGGGCCGTGCTCGTCGGCGGCTTCGTTCGCGGAACCTGGAAGATCGATCGCCAGAAGGGCGCGGCGAGCCTGATCGTCGAGCCCTTCGCGCCGCTTTCCAAGCGGGACCGCACCGCTCTGGCCGATGAAGGCGCCCGGTTGCTCGCGGCCGCCGGCGGTGATGCGCGGGCGCTCGAGGTGCGGTTCACCGCGCCTGGGTAGGCGCCTGAGCGGTCAGGATGGCGTCAGACTGCCCCGGTCCGGCATTGCCCTGGGCGGCGGTATGCCCTCCGGCGGAGACGTCCCGCGGTCCCCGTGGCCTTCCGAGGGTGTCGTTAAGGACCTGGGAACGTCTCTACCGCCTTCGCCGCGAAGCGGTCTGCCTCCGCGTACGACGGTCCATCGTAACGGTACGACGGTTCGTCGTAGCCGGAGGCAGAGCGCCGTATCGTTACAACGGTCTGCCTCCACGTACGACGGTTCGTCGTAACAGTACGGCGAGCGGAGCGCCTGGCACTGGGGGCGGAGGCGCACGGGGGCGGCTGCGCCGGGCGCTTCCTGCGCTCGGCGCAGCCGTATTGGGTCAAGCTTCAGGAATCACTGGCAGATTTGGCCGTTGCAGGGGCCACACTCGCAGACATAGGTGTCGACCGTGACGAAGTGGCTGTCTGTGGCCGAGCCGTTGACGGTGACGTCCAGCGTGAAGGACGAGTCGTAGCCACAGATCGAACGAGTGTAGGTGCTGGAGCTGCCCACGACGGTGCCGTTATACTTCCACTGATAGGTGGAAGGGGTGCAGCTGGTGACGTTCGCGGTCCAGGTCCTGCTCCTACAGCCGTAGTTGGTGAAGTATTCGTATGTGGTGCCGGTGATCGTGACACTGCACGGAGGGGGCGGGCAGGAGGAGTTGGTGACGCTGGTGGAGTAGGAGATACCCAGGGCTGAGCTGGCCGCAGACGAGCTGGCCTCGGAGTAGCAGGGAATCCCTGAAACGCTGCCTCCGTTCACGCTCGCCGTGGCGTTGCTGGTGATATTGGTTCCTGACTCTGGATCTGACTGGGAGACGGTCGTCGTCGTGCTGCCCGAGGTGGCGCGGGCATAGGCGTAAGCGCTCGTGGTCCCGGAGTAGCCGCAGGCGCTGTTGAATTTGGCTTCAGCGAGCGCAGCCACTCCTTGAGCGCTGGTCAGGGGATATGCATCTGCCGTTGCGCTGTAGCAGATGCTGCTACAGCTTCCACCAGTAACTTTTGCGGTGATGCTCGACAGGCCTTTGGAGGCTTTCAGCTCCATGTTCAAGAGCTCGTGCCTCATCTTGGCAATGTCGATGGTCAGCCCGTCGATGATCTTGGCCAGCTTTTCCGAAGGGTAGCTCTCCTGCTCCTGGCGAAGGAACTCGAGCCTCCGGCTCATTTCGCCGATTGTCCAGCGTGCGCCTTCCGGGCCGAACCCCATGTGCTCGACTTTGTTCGGCCCCAGTTGGCGCTCGAAAACCTCCTCAGAGATCGGCTTCCAGCCCTCTGTCACCATCTTGGCCTTGACGTCCGACTGATTCTTCGCTGGGGCGGCTGCCGAAATACGGTCACCGCTCAGGAGAATCACGAAACCGAGGCATATGGCGGCGGTCCAGTACTTCCTGTCAATCATGCGAGCTCCTTCTAAAGTCGTTCGTCTATAATCGGCCGTTGGCAACAGTCGTAAGAATTCGAAATTTGATATAATTTATAGCTAGAAAATCCTGAAGTCAAGGGCGCGGCAAGCTTTTCCGGCTCGTAAGGGGAGCCGTAGTCTGCGAACGGCTGATGATCCTCCTTTCAGGTGCCGCTTGTTGGGGCGGACGCGAGCACGATGTCCACTCCGCTACGGATCTCGCCGCCGCCGTTGACCGGATTGCGCGCGGCCGTCGAGCGGCTGCGGCCCGGCCGACGGCGCGCGGTCGCACGATGTCCGGTTCAGCGCGTCTGGTTAGTCTCCTTGCGGTACGATATGGAGGCTCCCTGGAAAACCGGGGGCGTGCCGCCAGCACGCCCCCGGTCCTTACGGCCTGTTGACTACTTCACGGTTTCGGCGGGTTTTCGGGGGGCTCCTTTCTGCGCCTTGGGAACGGGTTTCTCCCTCGCGCCTCTCCGCTTGCGGCTCGGCTTCATCCCGAACTCCACCAGCTTCTCGCTGCGCGGGCCGTACTGGAGCACGATCCCGGCACGGATCCGCGTCGCCAGATCCTTGCCTCTCGCGGCGAAGCTCCTGAGGTCCCGCGTCGACTGCAGCGATTCCGCCTCCAACGCCGACCTCCGCGACTGCACGGCCCTCACGTCCGTGATCTCCGCGTCGAGCTGCGCGCGATAGACGTCCACGTGCGGGAGCTCCCCCTGATTGGCCGCGACGCCGGCCAGGAGCTGCTCCCAGTCCCCCAGGATCTTGGGAAGTGATTTCTTGGGCATGTTTCTGTCTCCTTTCGTTGGGTTGGATCGTCTACTCTCCGCCCGGGCTCGGCGGCTTGATGTCCTCGGGGGTGGCGGTGGTGGCCGCTGCTGCCGACCGCTTCCCCTTGCGCGAGTTCTTCTGGCGGGGAGAGACCCCGACCTGCGTCAGGTGCCTGCTGTCCGTACCGAGATGGATCAGCACGAAAGCGCGGAGCTTGCGCGCCGCCTCCCGCCCCAGCTCGATCGTGGCCCCCAGGCGTTGTGTGGTGGCCAGCTTGTTGCCGGCGAAGTTCTCCTGCTGGATCTTCAGGTCCTTCGCCTCGGCGAGCCGCAGCTCCAGCTCGGCCTTGAGGGATTCCATTCCCTGCAGGAGAGGCGCGTTCTGCGCGCAGGCTCCGAGCAGGCTCTCCCAGTCGCGGAAGACTTTGCTCTGTGCGGTGATCTCAGGCATTTTCCTTTTCCTTTCTTTGGTTTGACGTCGTGATCAGGTTGAGGTCCGGTCAGCCGATCCGCGCGGCGAGGGCGAGCACGGCCCCGGTGAGCGGGTTGAAACGGCGGCCCTGGCGCGGCGAGAAGAGCGACAACTGGACCTGCCGGTCGGTGACCTTCACCTTCACCGGCATCGCCAGCGCCGTCGCCAGGCTGGTGACGTAGGCGGCATAGTGCATCGCGGCCTCGCAGGTGGGGAGGGTCCGGGCGCGGTAGAGCACCGTGCCGGCCGGGGCCAGACGCCACTCGGGCCGGGCGCTCAGCCACTCCTGCACCCGCTCGGGCTTGAGCTCGTCGAAATCCCCGGCCGGCACCAGCGCCTCCACCGCTTCCAGGCCCACCGGCCGCGGCACGCGGCGCAACTTCGCGATCACTTCGATCTTGCTGGTCACCGCCATCTCCATCGTGTTCATCGTGTTCATGCGACTCTCCTTACGTACATCCGGAGCCTTCATGACTCCGGAAGATCAAGCTTGCAAAGGCCGGCGTTCGAATCAGCGGCCTCGTCCCCCTCGTCGTCCAGCAACTTTTTCAGACACCGGCTCAGATCGCGCAGGGATCGAGCCGCCTCGTCTTTCTCGCGCGGGCTGAACGCCCTGACCGGTGCGGCCTTTCCCGTCACCAGCTCGTCGATCGAGGTCCCCAACTCCCGGCTGAGGCCCACCAGCTCCCGCAAGGGGGGCGTATGGCTACCCCTCTCCCAATGCCCCAGGCGCTCTCTCGAAACGCGCACTCTCCTGGCCAGGTCGGCTCGGGTCCAGTTCAAGACCCTCCGCAAGCGGACGATCCTTCGGCCGAGCTCCCAGAGCAGCACTTTCCCTTCTTCGTCTAATTCGGCATCATCAAGCTCTGCGGCTTCTGGCTGTAGCGCCATTATGACCTCCGGTGTTAACTATTTCGCAACGCCGGGGAGTGTACGGTAGATTTACAGAAGTCGTCCAGACCTTTTCAGCCTACAGTAGAACTCATTGTTAACGGTTTCGGTTAACCAAGGCGATGTTGCGAAAGCCAGCTACACCGGCGGCCCTCGATCTTCGTTTTCCGATACTCGCGGAAAGAAAGACGCCGGGGGTGGAAAGAATTCGCACACTCGTGGAAGAAAAGCGTACCGGCGTGCCACACTCAAGCCCTTTGCAACGGCATCACGTTGCGGCCGCGGGCGATGGCGCCATGGCGGCGTCCGGTCGAGTCCGTGGCCAGGAGGAGAGAGAGATGACTCAGCGCACCCTTCAGCGCACCGCCGCCGCAGCCGCCCTCGCCATGGTCCTCGCGCTAGCCGCCCCCGCCCACGCCGCCTCCCGGCACGGCCGCACCGCCGGACCCGGATGGGTGGACATCGCTCTGCAATGGTGGACTCAGATATGGCTTGGAACCCCGGCGGGGAATGGGCTCCAGGCCCCGGGTTTGAAGACAGGTTATGGCATCGACCCGGACGGCGCGAGCGCCACGCCCAACACGAAATCGGACTATGGCATCGGCATCGATCCCAACGGCGGGCGTACCACGACTCAGCCTCCTGCCACGAACGCGGATAAGGGAGCCGGCATCGACCCCAACGGTTAAGGTTGCTCACACGTGGCCCGCGGCCTCATCCCGAGAGGATAGGGTTTCGGGCCATGGTGCCGTCGTTCGTGCGACAATACGGCTCCTATCAGGGAGGCAGGATTGAACGATCACCCGAGTCGTGAGGAAGTGGTTGCGCTCTACCGGGGGGGCCTGTCTCCCGAGCGGGCGGAGGAGGTGTCGCGCCACTTGCTCGCCCCTTGCGCGAGCTGCCTGGAGGAGGCGGCGCCGGCTATGGGGTTGAACCTGGCCCCAGAGCCGCCATGGCGGGAGCCTCTGGCGGAGAAGCCGGAGAAGAGGACCTCCTTTGATGCCGCGATCAACCGGGCTCTGCGGAAGGTCCTCCGGTACGAGCGCTACCTTCGCCATCAGCGAGCCCAGGCGCTCAAGGCCCTTCGGGTGCTCGAGACCGGAGGCATGGAGGCCCTGGACAAGCTCCCTCCGCGACTGGGCCACTTCGCGCGGATGGAGGCGTTCCTTGCCCGGAGTTGGCAGCTCCGCCATGACGATCCTCAACTGATGGTCCACTTCGCCGTCCTCGCGACGGAGGTCTCGCAGCGGCTCGACGCCCGGGAGCTCGATAGCCCCGCCAGGGTTACTGACTTTCAGGCCCGCGCTTATGCTGAGTTAGGTAATGCCTATCGAGTTGCAAACCAGCCCTATCAGGCGAGCCTGATACTCAACCGGGCTCGCCGGCTCTTCGAGCGGGGCACCCGCGACGAGTTCCTCGAAGTCCGGCTCCTGGAGCTCGAAGCCTCCCTGGCCGCGGACCGGCGCGAGTTTGGCCGAGCCTCGGCGAGCCTGGTGAAAGTGGCGGACTTCTACAGCCGCCAGAACGATCCTCACCTCGTCGGCCGGACGCTGGTCATGATGGGCCTCTATGCCGGCAACAAAGGCGACCTCGAAAGGGCGGTCGAGCTGCTCGAGAAGAGTCTCGATCTGATCGACTCGAAGAGGGAGCCGAGCCTGGCCTGCGCGGCGGCCCACAATCTCCTTGTCTTTCTCATCGACGGCGGCCGTTTTCGCGACGCGAAAAAGCTCCGGCTCGCCCATTCGCGGCATCTCGTGAACCCTGGGGGGCGGATCAACGAAATCAAGTTCAGAGCCCTGGAGGGCCGGATCGATGCCGGCCTCGGGAACTACCCCCGGGCGGAAACTATCTTCGCCGAGGTGATCGCGGGTTTTGAGGAGGTTGGGCTTCCCATCATTGCCAGTATCGAACGCCTCGACCTCGCGGCCGCTCTCCTGGCGCAGGGAAAGGCTGGAGAGGCATTCGCCCTCATCCTTGAAGCTGCGGAGATCTTCGCGCGCCTGGAGATCCAGCGCGAGGCCTTGATGGCCGTCGTGCTGCTGCGGGACGCCGTCGAGATGCAGACGGCGACGCTGGAGATGGTCGAAGAGGTGGCGAGGTTCCTGCGGCGGATGGAGATCGACCCGGCCCTGCGGTTCGAGGGGCGCGCCTGGGAGGAGTAGTCGTCTGTCAGCACAGTTTTGAGGGGGCAGTCCCTGGGAGCGCCGGCGTCCCGCCGGCAACTAACTCAAGTTAGCAGGCCGGCGGGACGCCGGCGCTCCCAGGGAATTCTCCTCAACTGTCAATTCTGCCGGCCCTCTCTTACCTCTCGGACTCCGCTACCATCTTCCGCAGCGTCTTCGCCACGATCCGCTCGAGCTCCCTTTCGAGCGCGGACTCCCCCTGGGCCGGCGGCGGCGCATCGGGAGGAGGCACCCCCAAAGCTTCCCGCAGACGCAAGGCCTCCGGAGTCGCGGGCTTCTGCGACGGCGGAAAGGCCAGCCGCAAGACCTCCTCCGGCTCGACTCCCACCGCCTCCGCGATCTCGGCGACCTGATCGAACCGCAGATCCATCGTGCCGGAGAAGAGGCGGGTCAGGTACCCGCGGGAGACTCCGAGCCGTTTCTCCACCTCGCTGAGGGTCAGACCGAGAGCCCGGATCGTGGTGCGCAGTACGTCGATCATGTGCTGCGTCTGAGGCTTCATGAGAAGGAGTGTACAAGAACGGGCAAGGGCGGAGCAAGGTTGAAAAATTATTCCGTCACAAGTTGACAGAATCCGTGAATCCGTTATAGAAGTTGGTCCATCCGGTAGCCCCGGGACAGAATTTGTTCCGGTCTGAAGCGCCGGAGGGGGGTTGAAATGGATGCCGAGTTGTTCGAATTCGCGGCTCGATTGAAGAAGCAGGGCACGATGCTGTGTGTGCCGCTGGGGAAGTCCCTCGGGACGGCTCTGAAGCGGGCCGGGTTTCATCCGGATCAGGAGATCACGGTCCGCTTCGGGCATGAACGGCTGGAGATCCTGCCTCGCGATACGCCCGAGGAGATCCGGGGCAAGCTGAAGCTGGCGGCCGGGGATCTGAAAGCCTTCAGAGAGCGGATGAAGAGCCTCGCGACGAAGCTGCCGGCCGTTTCCGATGACGAGCTCGAAGCCGAAGAGACCCTGGAGGGGGAGCTCCTCGGCATGATCGAGTGTCTCGTTGCCGACGATCTCGATCCGGCGATCCACAAGCTGGAGACCGTGGACGAACTGGGCCCGAGTCCTATGGCCCTGCCCGGGGCCCCGAGGGGGAAGCGCTCCTGAGAGGGTGTCCGGAAAGTGGCGGTTCCGTTGGCCCCCACTGTAGAGACGCCCCGTGGGGCGTCTCCGAGGCGGAGAGGAAGATCCCTTTACCACGGTGCACTCGTGGGGGCGTCCAGTGGAGCAGGGCCGATGTCTGCCGCCTTGGAGACGCCCCACGGGGCGTCTCTACAGTGGGGGGCCTCCTTTCCAAACACCCTCTGAGACATGAAGCCCGATCTCGCGGAGGAGCTGGGGCAGAAGGCGCCCGACTCGCCGGAGCCGGCGGACGACTCGCCGGAGCCGGCGGATGACTCGCCGGAGCCGGCGGATGACTCGCCGGAGCCGGCGGATGACTCGCCGGAGCCGGCGGACGACTCGCCGGAGCCGGCGGATGACTCGCCGGAGCCGGCGGACGACTCGCCGGAGCCGGCGGATGGCTCGCCGGAGCCGGCGGATGACTCGCCGGAGCCGGCGGATGACTCGCCGGAGCCGGCGGACGGCTCGCCGGAGCCGGCGGACGACTCGCCGGAGCCGGCGGACGACTCACCGGAGCCGGCCGCTGAAGATGTCGACCTCGACGCGCATCCCATCACCTCGAGGACCCATCGCAGGGCCGGCCCATCCCGGATTACTGAATCACCACGTTCGACGGTGAATAGTAATAGCCGCAGAAAACCGTGTAGCCCCCGCGGTTCGCGGTCTCCGGGTTGTAGATCACCCGACCGCTGTTGTCGGTGTTGCGGGCCGCCGTCGAGCCCGGCTTGTGCCCCCAGAACTCGTCATTTCCCGTACCGTTGTGGCGGCGGTACCAGTGGTAGTCGACACCCGGCCAGATCACCAGGGCCATGCGATCCCGCGGTGCCAGATAGGAGGCGCCGCAGGTGGGATCAGCCAGATTTTGGTCGCTGACCGCACCGTTGGCCACCGTGGAGCATTGCATGGTCGTCGTACCCGCCCCGGTCGCCCGGCCGGGCTGGGCGAAGGTGTCGGTGCGCCGATTGGTGGCGTAGTTGTAGCAGTTGTTGTACGGTTGGACATAGCTCGCATTCCAGTAGGAGGGATTAAAGCCCGAAGCCTCGTACAGGCATGCGCCTTGGTTGTAGGTGGTCCAGCCGTAGATGACGTCGTTGTTCCCGCCGACCTGATTGGCGGCTTTCTGGACCGGCACGGTCGACGAAGGGCTTGACAGGTCGACCGGCGCGGCGGCTCCGTCCAGCGGGACGTTATTGAGCTCCTGCCGCACCAGCGTCACCAGATCCAGCCCCTCGAACGCCTTGCGGTCGGCCTCGCCATGGGCGGGCAGGACCGTCGCCCTTCCCAGGCTCGCGATCAGCTGCTCGGCGATCTCGAGGCCGCGGGATTCCTTCTTGCTGAACCCACCGGCCAAGCGAATCTTCCAGGGAAGTTTGTCTTCTCCCTCGATCTCGAGCAGCAATCCGCGGAAGCCCAGGACGCCACGATCCTGGTCCGCCGGGGAGATGACTCCTGGCTCGGCATAGATCTGACGCAGAACTTCTTTCGCCAAGGGCTCGTCGAGAATCCAGACGGGATTGGGGCGCCCGGAGAAAATGTCGATCGTGACTCGTACTATGGTGCGCTTCTGGCGTAGGGAGTTGTTGCTTGGGTCGGCACCCAGATTTCCGCGTGGCCCCCCTTGGAAGCCGGCTGCCAACAACTGCGCCCCTCCTCCGGACAACCCGGCCAGCGTGCCGACCGCAACCGCACCCGCGGTGCCGAGAAAGCGACGACGATCGATCTCGGTCTTTTTCTCCTCAGGCTGGTTCGAAAGAGTCTCGTCATTCTTGTCTTTCATAGCTCCTCCTCATCTTAGGGTTTGAGGGGTGGCACCCCTGGTTGAACTTACGCCGCCTTCTCCGGTTCCCTCCGCCCTGTATCGCAACTTCTCTAAAATTTCAATACATCTATATAAGAAGGTACAGGAGGGCGGGCTTCCGTGACACTCCGTTCCCGCCGGGCTTTTCGTCCTACCGAATACATGCAATGCTATCCGCATCGATCAGGAGGGATAGCATGCCGTCAGACCGTGAGATCCGGGAACGTCGCCGCCAGGCGATCCGGGAGATCCTGTTGCACGAAGAGCCGGTGGAGCAGCAGCAGGACCTGGTGGACCGGCTGCGGGCTCGGGGGTTCTCCGCGACCCAGTCGAACGTGAGCCGCGACCTGCGCGACATCGGGGCGGTGCGGGCCCAGGGGCAGTACATGATCCCGTCCTGGACCCAGAGCGAGGATTCCCCGTTCCGCAAGGTCGTTCCGTTCATCCGCAAGATGAAAGCCGCCGGGCCGCATCAGCTCCTGGTGGTGACCGATCCCGGCGCGGGACCGCTGGTGGAGCAGGCCATCGCGGATGGTGAATGGCCTGATCTGGTGGGGACGGTCTCGGGGCACAGCTCGGTGCTCCTCCTCACCGCCAACTTCTTCTTCCAGAAGCTGGTCTATCAGCGCATCCGGTACTACCTGGGGATGGATTGGACAGGAGAGGCCGGAGAGCCGGAGGCTGAGGACGGGGAGGAGGGGGAGGGGGCGGCGGAGTAGGGGGGCTTCGGTAGCGGCGCCGTTGAGGGCGACCGCAGGTCGCCCCCAACAACCTCCGGCGCAAGGGATACTCAGGGCGTAGGTTGTAGGGGCGACCTGCGGTCGCCCTCAACGGCGCGGTGTCCGGAGGTTTGGAGCTCGGCAACCCGCCTCGCAGTCATAGCCATGGCATGGGGATTGAACAGCTTCGTAGAAAGGATAGACTGTCCCCGGAGACCATCATGGCCAAAGACTCGACGCCCGACGACCCGAAGCCCCGCCCTGCCGCGGACCCGATGTATGCCGCTGTCGCGGAGGACTTCGAGAATTTCGATTCCGAGCAGGCGGAGCGGGATGCCGAGGAGGCGCTGGGCAGCGGCGCCAATCTGCCGAGCAGCGGCCTGTTGAGTTTCTACGACCGGCTGCGCGACCGGATCCTGGAGACGGTGGAGAAGCGCAGCGGCAAGCGCGGCGCCAAGCTCACCGAGGACGCGGTCCGCGGGCTGCTGCTGGTGCCGGACGTCTTCATCCTCCTGGCGCGGCTGGCGCTCGACAAGGAGGTGCCGGGCTCGGCCCGCGCCATGATCGGCGGCGCCCTCGCCTATTTCATCCTGCCGATCGACCTCCTGCCGGAGGCGTTCCTGGGAGCCGCCGGCTATCTGGACGATCTGGTGCTCGGCACCGCCGTGCTGGCGCAGGCTTTCGGCGGCGATCTCGAGCCCTACGCCCGCAAGCACTGGAGCGGCTCGGAGGATCTGCGGGTGGTCATCCAGGACGTCACCACAACCGCCCAGTCGCTGCTCGGCAAGAATCTCTACGACCGCCTGCGCCGGCTGATGTCGCGGCGCGGGATCGAACTGGACGACGCCGAATAGCCCTACAGGCGGGCGCCCGCGTTCCGCCGCTCCCGCAACGCCTCGAACAGCTCCTTGACGGCGGGAAAGCCGCCGTCCGGGAAGTTGTCCGGGTTGTCCCAGAACTCGGCGAGCGCGCCGGTCCCCCAGCGCTCGTAGACCGCCACCTTGAGCATGAGCTGGAGCTTGTCGCAGGCCTTCACCAGGCGGGCCTCGGGGGAGGTTCCCTGCTGGTATTCCTCGTAGAGGGGGAGCGCCCGCTCGGCGACGGGCGCCAGAATGTCCGCCATGGCCGCGGTCTCGGCCGCGTTCTTCGACCCCTTGGGAAAGTAGTGCGAGGAGGTGCGCGGCAGGTCGCCGATCCGCAGCTCGGCGAGGTCGTGCACCAGGGCGATCTCCACCGCCCGGTGGACGTCGATTCCCTCGATCCGCGGTCCCAGCATCCAGACCAGCAGGAGCACGTGCAGGGTGTGCTCGGTGACGCTCTCGGGATCGGCGACGCCGCGCAGCACGTAGCCGCTGCGCGCGACGCGGTCGAGCGACTGGACCTCGAGCAGGAGGTCGAGCAGGGAATGGTTCACTTTCATGGCTGGGGGAGGCTACGCTATTCGGCGGAAGGAAACCACCCATGAAACCACGCTCTCTCCTCCTCGCCGCCCTCCTCCTCCTCGGCGCCGGCGTCGCCTGGGCGCTCGCCACGCGGGCGGGCTCCTCTCCGGCGGCGGTCCGCGCCGGGGGCCGGGAGGTGGAGTTCCCCGCCACGGTGTCGCGCAGGGCATTCGAGCGCGAGCTGCTGGGCGTCGGTATGCCCGGCTATCACCTGATCGTCTGGAAGGACGGCAAGGCCGCCATGGCGGCCCTGTTCCAGGCCGAGGTGACCGATACCCAGGTGCTCGACGCGCTGGAGAAGCTGGGCGCGCGGCCGGGCAACGCGCTGGGGATGGCGTCCTGGGACGAGCGCAAGGATGCGAAGTCGAAGGCGCCCGATCAGGTGATCGCGGGGCCGCCGGTGGAGATCCTGATCCGCGTTCCGGGGCGGCCGGAGCCGCTCACGCTCGACCAGATCCTGGAGGATCCCGGCGGCCGCGGCTTCGACATGCGGTTCGGCGGCCACCGGGCGAACATCCCCAAATGGAAGTCCGGGTGCGTGGTCTGCCTCTACTCCTGCCCCGGCAGCAAGGTGGGGAACGCGAGATACACGGTGCGCGACTGGGTGAAGGGGACGACCCGCTTCCGGGTCAAGAAGGGCGCGCCGCTGCCGGCGGATGGGGAGAAGGTGGGGATCGTGTTCAGGCTGCGGTGAGGGTGGCCGATTCCAACCCTCGGACCCAGGGCGTTGCCCTGGGCTGAGGGAGGGCGGCCCGTTGGGCCTCAAACAAATTCCGGTTGGGTGGAAGGGCCAAAGGCCCGGGCTCCCTCAGCCCAGGGCAACGCCCTGGGCCGGGGGTGAGGTTCGGGCTCTTACTTCCCCGGCACCGGCAGCACGATGGCGTGGCGGCTCCAGTAGTCCATCATGATCATCAGGAGCATCAGCACCAGCCAGAAGAACCCCGCGATGGCGGTGAGAGCGGTCATCCGCGTGCTGTGGCGCAGCTCCATGAAGAAGTAGAGCACCGCCAGGGCCTTGAGGATCGCGATCGTCATCGCGACGATGTTGTTGGCCCACCCGAGGTCCAATCCGGAGACCAGGACGGTCGCCAGAGTGCCGACGAGCAGCCCGACGAAGACGAAGACGTAGGTCTTGACGGGGGTGATTACGTGCTCAGACATGGGTCATTCTCCGCGATTGCCATCCCGGGCTCAGCCGTGCAGGTGGGCGCCCAGCAGGTAGAGCAGGGGAAACAGGAAGATCCAGACGATGTCGACGAAGTGCCAGTAAAGGCCGGTCATCTCGAGCGGGTTGTAGTACTCGGAGTCGAACTTCCCCCGCCGGGTGTAGAACACCAGCACCGCCAGGATGCCGAGGCCGATGATCATGTGGGTGGCGTGGATCCCCGTCATGATGAAGTAGAGGGAGAAGAAGATCTGCGCATGCCGCTGGAAGTCCGGGTCCGCGGCCTGCGTCACGGCGGTCGCGTGCGCGTTCTCGAGGGCGAAGTTGAAGGTCGCGCCCGGCACGTGGTGCTCGCGGAACTTGTCGGCGTACTCGAACCCCTTGACCACCAGGAAGGTCGAGCCCAGGAGCATGGTCAGCAGCAGGAAGAGCACGGCGCCCTTGCGCGAGTTGACCTGCGCCGACCGGATGGCCAGCGCCATGGTCAAGCTGCTGCAGATCAGGACGGCCGTGTTGAGCGCCCCCAGGGGGACGTTGAGCGTCGAGCTCGCCGCCGCGAAGGCCGCCGGGTACATGGTCCGGTAGACCAGGTAGGCGACGAACAGGCCGCCGAAGAACATGATCTCGGTGACCAGGAACAGCCACATCCCCAGCGTGGAGGACTCCTTCTGCTGCTCCATCGTGTCGAACTGATGGGCCGGGTGACGGCGGCCGGAGTGGCCGCCGTGCACGTCGTGCCCGTGCCGATCCACCAACGGGCTGCTAGCCAAAGTTCGCCTCCTGCGTGGTGCGGTTGTGGACGTCCTCACGGGTGTACTCGTAGGGTCCGTGGGTGACCACCGGGGTCGTGTAGAAGTTCTCGGTCGGCGGCGGCGAGGGGGTGTCCCACTCGAGCGAGTTGGCGCCCCACGGGTTGTCGCCGCTCCGCTTGCCGTATTTGATCGACCAGGCGAAGTAGCACAGCGGCAGCGTGTAGCCGACGGCGAGGACGGTCGCGCCGGCGGTGGACAGCACGTTGAGCACCTGGAACTCCGGCGGGTAGGACCAGTAGCGCCGCGGCATGCCCATGTAGCCGAGGATGAACTGCGGGAAGAAGGTCAGGTTGAAGCCGACGAACACCAGCAGCGCCGAGAGCTTGGAGAGGAATCCCGGGTAGAGCCGGCCGGTCATCTTGGGCCACCAGTAATGGATGCCCCCCAGGTAGGCCATGATCGTGCCGCCGACCATCACGTAGTGGAAGTGGGCGACGATGAAGTAGGTGTCATGGACGTGCGGGTCGATGCCGAGCGTCGCCACCATGACGCCGGTCAGGCCGCCGATGGTGAACAGGCCGATGAAGCCGAGGGCGTAGAGCATCGGCGTCTGGAAGGAGATCGACCCCTCGTAGAGGGTCGCCGTCCAGTTGAACACCTTGACCGCCGAGGGGACCGCCACCAGCATCGAGAGCACCGAGAAGACGGTCGCCGAGTAGATCGACTCGCCGGCGACGAACAGGTGGTGCCCCCAGACCAGGAAGCCGAGCACGGCGATCGCCACGCTGGCGAAGGCGACGACGCGGTAGCCGAACACCTTCTTGCGGGCGAAGTGGCCGATCAGCTCGGAGATCACCCCCATCGCCGGCAGGATCATGATGTAGACCGCCGGATGGGAGTAGAACCAGAACAGGTGCTCGAACAGCACCGGATCGCCGCCCAGCTTCGGGTTGAAGATGCCGAGGCCGAGCAGCCGCTCGGCGCCCACCAGCAGGATGGTGATGGCGATCACCGGCGTGCCCAGCATGATGATCAGGCTGGTCGCGTAGGTCGACCAGATGAACAGCGGCAGCCGGAACCAGTTGAGGCCCGGGGCGCGCATCCGGTGGATGGTGACGATGAAGTTCAGCGCCGTGAAGATGGTCGAGAAGCCGGTGATGAAGATGCCGAGCGCCGTCGGCACCACGTAGGTGTTCGAGTAGGTGGTCGAGAACGGCGTGTAGAAGGTCCAGCCGGTATCGACGCCGCCGTTGACGATCGCCCACAGGGTGAACAGGCCGCCGAGGTTGTAGACGTACCAGCTCGCCAGGTTGAGCCGCGGCATCGCCAGGTCCTTGGCCCCGATCATCAGCGGCACCAGGAAGTTGCCGAGCACCGCCGGGATCGCCGGGATGAGGAAGAAGAACACCATGATGATGCCGTGCATGGTGAACACCCGGTTGTAGGTGTCCGGCCCCATCAGGTCCCCCTCGGGGGTCAGCAGCTCGAGGCGGATGAGCCCGGCGAAGGTCCCCCCGAGGCCGAAGAAGACCGTCACCGAGAGCAGGTAGAGCAGGGCGATCCGCTTGTGGTCGAGCGTGAACAGCCAGGACTTCCAGCCGTACTCCGCGTTGAGGTAGTTCGGCCGCTCGAAGGAGGTCTCCGGCGTCGGGAGGATGGGTGAGCGTGCGACTGTCGTATCCATGGCTATCTCACTTCTGCGGCGGCTTCTGCGCCGCGCCCTGGGTCTGCCCCGCTGTGTTCAAGGGCGAGGTTGCGTCCTTCTCGGCGCTCGAGGGATTGGTGACGCCGGATGCGGCGGGCGTGCCCGCGGCAGGCGTGCCGCCCGTTCCTCCGGCCGGCGCGGCGCCAGTGGGGCCGAGCGAGCGGACATAGGCGATGAGCTGCGTGAGCTGCTCCTCGCTGACCTGCCCCTGGAAGGTCGGCATCACCGGGTCGTAGCCGGCCACGACCTTGGCGAGGGGGTTGAGGATCGACTCGCGGACGTAGTTGTCGTCCGCCGTCACCGCGCGGCCGTCGGCGAGCTTGACCTGGCTGCCGAACACCCCTTCGAGGCTCGGGCCGCGCTGGGTCACTCCCGGGGACGGCCGGTGGCAGGTCGCGCAGGCGAGCGAGGTGAAGAGGTCGGAGCCCGAGGCGACCATCGACTTGCCGGGGGTGCCGCCGGCCATCCAGGTCTCGTAGTCGCGCGGTTCCATGACGATGACGCTGCCGATCATCCGCGAGTGCTCGGTGCCGCAGTACTCGGCACAGAACAGATGATAGACCCCCGGCTTGGTGGGATTGAACCAGAGCGAGGTGTAGCGTCCCGGGACGGCGTCCTGCTTGACCCGGAAAGCCGGGATGTAGAAGCTGTGGATCACGTCCTCCGAGGCCAGCTTGATCTTGACCGGCTGGCCGACCGGGATGTGCAGGGCGTTGATCTCGCTCTGCCCCTCCGGATGCTGAACCTTCCACATCCACTGCTTGCCGATCGCCGTGTACTCGACGGCGTCGGCCGGCGGCCGGTAGAGCTCGAAGAAGACCTTGGTGCCCCAGGCGAACATCGCGAGCATGATCGCCAGCGGCACCGCCGACCAGAGGACCTCCAGCCAGAGGGCGGCGCGCTCGTCGGCGCCCACCTCCTCGGGATGGCGGCGGCGGTAGCGGCTCATCAGGACGACGATGAGCCCCGCGATCAGGATGGTGAAGAAGAGGCTGACCAGCGACCAGACGATGAACAGGGCGTCGACGTGTCCGGAGAGCGTCGAGGCCGAATCAGGGAAGAGCGGGAACGTCGATTTCATATCAGGCGGCTCCCAAGGGCCGGGGCTGAGCGGTCTCCCGCCGGCGCAGGAGCACGACGAGGAGGGCGAGGCCGATCACGGTCGCGAGGCCGGCCACGCGCACGAGCCTCAGGGTGATGACGCTGTAGCGGCCGATCACCGGGTCGTAGTGAAAGCAGTAGAGCAGGACCTGGTCGACGAGGCTGCCGATCTTGTTGCCGGAGGCTTCGATCAGACCGAGCCGCAGGTCGCGCGGCGGGTACTCGATGCCGAAGAAATAGCGGGAGACCCTCCCCTCGGGCGTCAGCAGCACGATGCCGGCGGCGTGGGCGAACTGGTCGAGCTTCGGGTCGTAGACGTACTGGAAGCCGACGGCGCGGGCGAGCGGGTCGATCGAGCCCTTGGGGCCGCTCAGGAAGTGCCAGCCCGCCTCGGTGCCCGGGCGCCCGTAGCGCTTCAGGATGTCGCGCTTCTTCATCGCCGCCCGCTCCGGCGTGTCGGTCGGATCGATGCTCGCCACGATCACGTCGAAATCCTTGCCCGGCGTCAGGGAGACCGGCTTCAGGCCGCTCTCGGCCGCCTGCATCACCATGTCGCACAGCATCGGGCAGCGATAGTAGGCGAGGATCAGCACGGCGGGCCGGGTCCCGAAGTAATCCCCCAGCTTCACCGGCCGCCCCGCGTCGTCGCGGAACGGCAGGTCGAGCGGCACCTGCTCGCCGAGCCGCTGGTCGTAGTGCACCGCCTTGAGCGGGCCCGGCATGGTGTTGCCGGGCACGATGCTCGACTCGGCGCGCAGGGGCGCGGCGGCCGAGCCGCCGGCGGCCAGCAGCAGGGCCGAGAGGGTGAGTCCAGGAATCGCGTGCAACGTTTTGCTACCTTTTTTCATTGTTCCGTTCTGCTCACCGGACCGGCGGCTTCGGGGCCGGAGCCGCGGGTGCCGCGGGCGGGACCGTGTTCTGCACCGTCGCGCCCGGCTTGCGGTTGTCCGTCGGGTTCTGCCGTTCCTGCTGGGTGCGGACCTCGATCGGCGTCTGGCCCATCGAGACGGCCGGCGCGCTCGCGGCGCCGGTAGCGGGAAATGGCGCGACGCCGCGCTGGGCGATGGCGTCGATCGCCATGTTCACCGGCACGCGCAGCGTGCCGCCCTGCTGGTCGACCCAGCCGGCGCGTTCGAGCACGACGTCCTCGTCGGCCCGCATCTTGGCCATGTCCTTGCCGGGATCGTTCTGCAGCCGCGGCTCGGGCGGCGGCTGCTGCGGGTTGCGCGCCATCATCGGCGCCATCTGGACCTCGTGCTTCTCGTCCCAGACCTGGAACCCGCGCAGCAACCCCCACATCATCAGGGCGAACACCAGCGTGCCGGCGGCCAGCCAGACCCCGAGCCAGAGGATGCGGCGGACGCTGATCTCCTGATCGAATTCGCCGGTCACCGCCCCGTGCTGGACGGCGAGGCCGTCCCCCGGAGCGCTGTCGGTCAAGGCGTCGAGCTGGCCCTCGCCGTGGAGGCCGGTGCCGGGCTTGCGGCCGTGGGGATCAGTGGTGGTGGCCATGAGCGATCGCCTCCGGCAGATAGGGGTCTTGAACCGGCATCAGCGGCCGGGACTTGAGCGTGCGGGCGAAGAAGAAGAGCCAGAGGCCGCCGATGCCGAGCGCGGCCGCGGGGTAGAGCCAGAAGAAGGCCGGGTTGTTCACCGCGTGGTGCGCCGCGCCCTCCCCGTGGGGGCCGTGGAACGCCGGCTCGACCTGCCAGAACAGCTCGACCCAGCGCATGAACAGCAGCAGCATCGCCACCATCGCCAGCAGCCTGCCGTTGCGCTTGAGGTCGCGCGACAGCAGCAGGGCGAACGGCACCGTGAAGTGGAAGACCACGATCAGCAGCGCCACCCAGCCGAAGCTGCCGCGGATGCGCGGCAGGAAGAACGAGATCTCCTCCGGCAGGTTGCCCGCCCAGGTGATCAGGAACTGCGACCAGGAGAAGTAGGTCCAGATCATCACGAAGGCGAACAGGAACTTGCCCCAGTCGTGGAAGTGGCGCGGCTGGATGACCCCGGCCATCTCCTCGCCGCGCGACAGGCGGACGGCGATGACGGAGAGGAACGCGAAGGCCGCCAGCGCCTGGCTGGCCACCAGGTAGAAGCCGTAGATGGTCGAGAACCAGTGCGGCTGCAGCGACATCAGCCAGTCGACCGAGGCGAAGGTGAGCGACAGCACGTAGATGATCAGCCCGGGGGCCGAGATCACCCGCATGCGCCCCGGCAGCCGGGGATCGCTCTCCAGGTCCTGGCGCCGCGACAGGCGGCTCAGCGAGAAGGCGAGGCCCATCCAGATCGCGAAGTAGATCACCTGGCGGATCCAGAAGCCCGCGGGATTGAGGTACGCGCTCTTCAGATGCAGGATCGGATCGTTCGCCGCCTCCGGGCGCGCCCACGGATAGAGATTCTGCATCCCGAGCAGGAAGAGCGGGATGGCGAGGAGAGCCATCAGCGGCAGGACGCGGGAGGCCGCCTCCAGGATCCGCCGGCTGACGACGGCCCAGTCCCCCCCGGTCAGGTGGCCGAGCATGCAGAGCGCCAGGCTGCCGAGAGAGAGGCCCAGCCAGAACACCCAGCCGACCAGGTAGCCGCGGAAGAAGTAGTCGGGCGAGACGAAAAAGCCGATCCCGCTGAGCACCAGCCCGACGACGCCGGCGATGAGGCCGAACGTCTGCAGGCGGTCGACGTTGGCCGGAGCGGCGAACGCCGGGGAGGCCAGGGTAGCAGGCCGGCGGATGGAGTCGGTCGTCATGGCTTGTGGTCCCCCGGGCTCTCGGTCCGGCCGTTGTTCTCGCGCGGGATCGACGCGGGGCGCTGCACTCCCTGGCTGCCTCCCGCCGACGGCGTGTGCGGCTCGCCGGCGGCGGCCGGGTTGGCCAGCTGCTCCTGCACCTGCTGCTGGGCGGCGGGCGACAGCTCCGCCAGCTTGGCGTTCTGGCTGTACTGGAGCACGCGGATGTAGGCGGCGATCGCCCAGCGGTCCGCCACCGGGATCTGCGGCGCGTAGGTCGGCATCACGCCGTACCCTTCCGTCATCACGTTGAAGAAGTAGCCGATCGGCGCCGTGCGCAGCCGTTCGATGTGGTACGAGGTCGGCCGCTTGTAGCCGCGCTGCACGATCATGCCGTTGGCGTCCCCCAGCCGGCCGTGGCAGGGGGAGCAATAGATGTTGTAGCGCTCCTGGCCGCGCACCAGCAGCTCCTTGCCGGTGAGCTCGATCTCGGGCGGTATCTGGGCGACCGGCTTGTTGTCGGCGCCGAGGCCGGTGAAGGCGGCGCCCTCGCGCAGGTCGCCGCGCGCCACCGTGTGGGCCGGAATCGGGCGCGCGCCCTGGCCGCCGGCGAAGAAGGTGCTCTCGCCGAGCGGCTTGACCTTGTGCTGGTTGTGCATGTTCTGCCGGCAGCCGGCGGCCAGCAGGCACGCCGCGGCCGCAAGGAGCGGAGTGATGGTCTTAGTGTTCAACTTCGGACACCTCGCTCGCGTTCAGGCCGGCCAGGAAGCTCCGGGTGGCGTCGGGATCGAACTTCGGATCGACCGCCTCGATCACCAGAAAGTAGCGGTCGCGCGACGCCAGGGCGAAGCGCGGCACGTTGAACACCGGGTGATAGGGGAGCGGCAGACCGTTGAGCAGGATCATGCCGATCACCGCCGTCAGCGCCGCGCCCAGGATCGTGCACTCGAAGGTCGGCACGATGAACGAGGGCCAGCTGTGGACGGGCCGGCCGCCGATGTTCATCGGGTAGCGGATCACCTGCGACCAGTACTGGAGCATGTAGCCGCCGAGGCCGCCGAGCAGGCCGCCGACGAGCACCAGCAGCGGCACCTTCGAGCGCGGCAGGTCGAGCGCCTCGGAGACCGCCTCGATCGGGTAGGGCGTATAGGCGTCCACCTTCTGGAATCCCGCCTCGTGCACCTGATGGGCGGCGGCGACCAGCGCGTCGGCCGAGGGGAACTCCGCCATCAGGCCGTAGATCGGCGGCCGGGGGTCGCGGAGCGAGCTCATCACACCACCTCCGTGATTTTATCGCCGGCTTCGCCGCCGGGCACGATCGTCCGCATCTCGAAGATCGAGATCGCCGGCAGGATCCGGATGAACAGGAAGAACAGCGTCGAGAACAGGCCGAGCGTGCCGATGAACGTCGCCCAGTCCCAGATCGTCCCCTTGTACAGGCCCCAGGACGAGGGGAGGAAGTCGCGAGTCAGGCTGGTGACGACGATCACGAAGCGCTCGAGCCACATGCCGACGCTGACCACCAGAGAGATCAGGAACAGCCAGAGCGGCGAGGTGCGGATGCGCCGGAACCAGAGCAGCTGCGGCGTGAAGCCGTTGCAGAAGATCAGCGCCCACCAGAAGGCCCAGTACGGTCCGAAGACGCGGTTGCGGGCCATGAAGATCTCGTAGGTGTTGGCGCTGTACCAGGCGAAGAACAGCTCCATGACGTAGCCGTAGAAGACGATCAGGCCGGTCGCCAGCATCACCTTGCCCATGTTCTCCAGATGGCGGTCGGTGATGAAGTCCTTCCAGCCGAACGCCACCCGCAGCGGGATCGCCAGCAGCAGCACCATCGCGAAGCCGGCGTAGATGGCGCCGGCCACGAAGTAGGGGGGGAAGATCGTGGCGTGCCAGCCGGGGACGATGCCGATCGAGAAGTCGAAGGAGACCACCGTGTGCACCGAGAGCACCAGCGGCGTCGACAGGCCCGCGAGCAGCAGGTAGGCCGTCTCGTAGTTGTGCCAGTGCCGCGCCGAGCCGCGCCAGCCGAGCGAGCCCATGCCGTAGAGCAGCCGCGCCGCCTTGTTCTTCGCCCGGTCGCGCATCGTCGCGAGGTCGGGGACCAGGCCGACGAACCAGAACATCGCCGACACCGTGGCGTAGGTGGTCACCGCGAAGACGTCCCAGATCAGCGGGCTGCGGAACTGCGGCCAGAGCGTCATCGTGTTCGGGTAGGGGAGCAGCCAGTAGAAGAGCCACGGCCGCCCGAGGTGGAGGACCGGGAACATGCCGGCGCAGGCCACCGCGAACAGCGTCATCGCCTCGGCGAAGCGGTTGATCGAGGTGCGCCACTCCTGCCGGAAGAGCAGCAGGATGGCCGAGATCAGCGTGCCGGCGTGGCCGATGCCGATCCACCAGACGAAGTTGATGATCGCGAAGCCCCAGCCGACCGGCCAGTTGACGCCCCAGACGCCGACGCCCTTGACGAACAGCCAGGTGACGGCCGTCAGGAACACCATCAGCAGCCCGAAGGCGATGGTGAAGCCGAGCAGCCACCACTTCGGCGTGGTCTTCGTCAGGATGACGTCGGCGATCTTGTCCGTGACCGTCCCCGCCGTATGGCCGGGACCCACGATCGGCGGCACGTACGGCTTCGCCGGGATGCCGGTTTTCTCAAGCGTGGCCATGCTCAGCTCCTTCGGCCGTGTTGTCGGGGGCGGTAGCCAGCGCGGGGTTCGGGTTGCGCAGCTTGGCGAGATAGGTGGTGCGCGGGCGCGTGTTGAGGTCCTCGAGCAGCCCGTAGCTGAGCGGATCGGCCTTCCACTTGGAGACCTCCCACTCGGGGTTGTTCTGGTCGCCGAAGGCGATCGCCCCGGTCGGGCAGGTCTGCTGGCAGGCGGTCTGGAGCCAGTTGACGGGGATCGGCTGGCGGTCGACCTTCGACTGGATCTTCGCCTGCTCGATGCGCTGCACGCAGTAGGTGCACTTCTCCATGACGCCGCGCATGCGCACCGTCACGTCCGGATTGTTGAGCAGCTCGAGCACCGGTGTGTCCTTGTCGCTGTAGCGCAGGAAGTTGAACCGGCGCACCTTGTAGGGGCAGTTGTTCGAGCAGTAGCGGGTGCCCACGCAACGGTTGTAGACCATGTCGTTGAGCCCCTCGTCGCTGTGCACCGTCGCCGCCACCGGGCAGACCACCTCGCACGGCGCGTTCTCGCAGTGCATGCAGGGGAGGGGCTGGAAGGTGAAGGTCGGCTCGTCGAGGTCCCCCTCGAAGTAGCGGTCGACCCGCAGCCAGTGCATCTCGCGGCGGGCCAGCACCTGGTCCTTGCCGACCGACGGGATGTTGTTCTCCGCCTGGCAGGCGACGATGCAGGAGCTGCAGCCGGTGCAGACGTTGAGGTCGATCGACATCCCCCAGGCGTGCCCGTCGTACTTGTAGTTCGGGTAGAGGGTCTCGTCGGCCGCCGGCGCCTCGCGCTCTTCCTTGATGAAGTCCGGGTTCTGCTGGAACTCCGCCAGGGTGCCGCCGCGGATGACGTGGCGCGCCTTCGCCTGCTCGGTGGCCACGTCGTCCTCGTGCTCGATGGTGCCGCGCATGGCGTGGTGGTTCTGGGTGCAGGCGACGATGTACTGCCCGCCGAGGGCGCGGAGAGTGACCCCCGGAGCCTCCCAGAGAGCGGCCGTGGTGCGCAGCGGATAGGCGTTGAAGCCCTGGCCGCTCGCCTTGCCGGCGTGCTCCCGGCCGTAGCCGAGGGTGAGGAGGGCGGTGTCCTCCGCGACGCCCGGCAGCACCCAGATGGCGGCCTTCGCGAGCTTGCGGCCGCCCACCGCGACCTCCACCGTGTCGTGCCAGGTGAGCTTCAGCCGCTCGGCCGTCTTCGGGCCGATCACCAGGGCGTTGTCCCAGACCAGCTTGCTGACCGGCTTCGGCAGCTCCTGGAGCCAGACGTTGGCGGCGTAGCGGCCGTCCCAGATCGTCGGATCGGGGCGCAGCTGCAGCGTGATCTCGCCGGGCTTGGCGCGGCCGAGCGCGGCCTGGATCTCGGCCGCCGCCTGCTGCGCCGCGCCGCCGTTGAACGCCGCCGTGGCGCGGGGCGCCGCCGTCGCCGGGATCAGGCCGGCGTGGAGAGCCTCGCGCCAAGCCTTCTCGAACGCGGAATTGGTGGCCGTACCGGCGGCGGCCGGGGCGGCGGCGGTGCCGGCGGTCGCTGGAGCCGTGCCGGCCGGCTGCGCCGCCGTGCCGTTGCCGTTGTTTCCAGAACCGGCGCCGAGGTTGTTGGCCGGGCTGCCCGGAGCGGCGGCAGCCGCCGCGCCGCCGGCCATCGCGCCCCCAGCCATCGCGCCGCCGGCCGGATTGCCGGTGGTCACCGGCGGCTTGCCGCCGATGCCCGGGGCGCCGGGGAAGGCGCCGCTGAAGCCGAGCAGCGTGGTGTTGCTGCCGCCGCCGGCGGTGTCCTGGGCCGCCGCGGCGAGGCCGGCGGTCAGGCCGGGCAGGCGCGAGGTCCAGTACTGGCGGATCAGGTCGTAGCTGGTGGCGTCCGCCTGGTTGCCGAGCGTGGCGGCGAGCAGCTCGCCGGCCGTCTTGCCGCCGTAGAGCGGCTCGATCAGCGGCTGCTGGATGGTCACCGTGCCGTCGAAGGCGCGGGCGTCCCCCCAGCTCTCGAGCTCGTGGGCGGCCGGGATGTGCCAGTGGCAGAACTGCGAGGTCTCGTCCTGGAACAGGCCGTGGTGCACGCGCAGCTGGACCTTCTCCATCGCCGCCTTGAACGGCAGGTCGGCCGGCGCGGTGTAGACCGGGTTGACGCCGTCGAGGATCAGCAGCGCCGAGACCTGGCCGGCCGCCATGTCGCGCACCAGCTCGGCGAGCGACTGCACGTGATCGACCGGATCGGCCTCGACCGGCTCCTGGTAGAAGACGGTGTTGCCGGCGTTGCCGAGCGCCTGGTTGATGCCGTGGACCAGCACCTGCGCCGCCGGCGAGAGGTACTCGTCGCCGACCACCAGCGAGGCGCCGCGGTGGGCCTGCAGATCCTTGGCGACCTCGGCGACCCACTTCTGCGCCTTGGCGTCGGCCAGCGGCGGCGCCGCGCCCGCGGGAGCGGCGCCGAGCGTCTGGGCGAGCGCGAGGACGAACCCCTCGACCTGCGCCGGCGGCAGCTGCAGCCGGTGATCGGCGAGCGCCGAGAGCCCGACCGGCGAGCTCTCCACCGTGTAGACGCGGGTCATCGTGCCGTGGTGGGCGCGCACCCGCCGCCCCTCGGCGAAGTCGCGGGCGTAGCGCACGCCGGCCGACCCCTCGCAGAGAACGTCGGCGCCGAGCGACAGCACCACCTGGGCCTTGGTGAAGTCATAGCGGGTGTCGACCGGCCGGCCGAACGCGCGGATCGCGGCGGCGCGCCCCTGATGGGAGCCGGCGGGCTCCCAGCGGTGCCAGCGGGCTTGCGGGTTGGCGCGCAGGAGGTCGGCGATCTGGGCCGCCAGCGTCGGCGAGGTCACCGTGCCGGTGAGGATGCGCAGCCCCTGGCCGCCGGCCAGCGAGCGCGCGGTCTCCCCCAGCTGGGAGATGAGCCCGCTCCAGGTGCCGGCGCGGCCGTTGTGGAGGATCGACTGCGAGCGCTCCGGATCGTAGAGCGTCAGCACCGAGGCCTGCGCGAAGGAGTCGGCGGCGCCGAGGCTGGCCGGATGGTCCGGATTCCCCTCGATCTTGGTCGGCCGCCCCTGGTGGCTCTCGGCGAGCACGCCCATGGCGTAGCCGGCGTGGGTGATGGCGGTCGCGAAGTAGAGCGGCTTGCCGGGGATGAGCTGCTCCGGCTGCCGCACGTAGGGGATGATCTTCTCGAGCGGCTGCTTGGTGCAGCCGGTCAGGCCGGCCAGGGCCAGCGAGGCGCTCGCGAGCTGCAGAAAGCCGCGGCGCGACACGCCGGACGGCCACTCCGACGCGAAGCGGGGGAACTCGCGGTGGAGGAGGTCCTCGAACTCGGGGGTGCTGGCGAGCTCCTCGAGACTGCGCCAGTACTCCGGCCCCTGCTTGGTCCGCAGCCGCTCCCGCACCTCTTCCACGTCGAGCCGGGCCGTTCCCGGCTGGGGGGCCCCCTGGGCTCCGCACTTGCCTTTGGCGTTGACGCTGTCCATCAGGTTCGCTCGCTCTCGTTGTTGTCCGTCGGCTCTGGCCGCGGATCTCCTGCCCGAGCCCGCGTGCCTAGCGGTGGCACGTCGAGCAACTCGTCAAGGATTTGAGTTCGTAGTCCTTCGCCAGTTTCGCCTGCAGCCGGGCCACGTCCTGCCCCGAGGGCTCCCAGTGCGGGTTCGCGGCCTCGCGCGGCGAGGGCATGTACTTCAGGAAGCTCGCACGGTCGCTCGGGTTCCAGTTCATGTTGAACACCTCTTCCCGCGGCCGCACGTTCTTCGTGGGGTTGCGGTGGCAGTCGAGGCACCACTGCATCTGCAGGGAGGCGTTCTGGAACATTAGCGGCATCCGGTCCACGTTGCCGTGGCAGGACTGGCAGCCGATCCCCTTGGCGACGTGGACCGAGTGGTTGAAGTAGACGAAGTCGGGCACGTTGTTGACCCGCGTCCACTGCACCGGCACGTTGTCGCGGTAGCTGGCCCGGATCGGCTCCAGCAGCTCGGCGTTGGTCCAGATCTGCCGGTGGCAGTTCATGCAGGTCTCCGTGGGGGGGAGACCGGCGAACGCGGAGCGCTCGACCGAGGTGTGGCAATAGCGGCAGTCGATGCCCAGGCCACGCACGTGGTGCTCGTGGCTGAACGGCACCGGCTGATGCTTCACCACGTACTGGCCGGTCACGTATCCGGACGTGCCCATCAGGGTGTAGAGCACCCAGCCGAGAGCGCCGAGGAGGACCACCCCTCCGACGATACTGACCCGGGCAATCGTGTTACTGCTGCGATGGAAGATCTGCATGGGGAGCCACCCTCCCTAGAATCCCAGTCGGCGACAATATCCGACCGCCGCCCGTGCTTCAAGGGACATTGTGAAAGTCGTCACAAGCCCGGGACTCTACTGCAACCTCCGGCGCGGTGCAAGACTCAAAATATTCCCGCGGCAGGCGGAGGCCGGGGGCCCTCGCGGGCGCTCTCTATAGAGGACGCCCGGCCTGGACAATCGCATGTAGAAAATTCTGCATACCCCGCCCCGGAAGGATGGACTTTGCAACCCGGACCGCCGCGCCCTGGCGCGCCAGGCTTCTCCCGGCCGGCCGATTCACGGGTAAAAGGCCCCGCTTCAAGCAGATCTCCTGGATTTCGAGGGTTCCTTCAATGACTGCATCAGGGGTGCCAATTTTCGTCACGAATCTGCCAAAAACCAGTTACAGAAGGAGTTTCGGATAGTTGGCCCGCATCTTGCTCTTACTGGTTTTCGCTGCGGGCGGCTGGCGGGTGAGGGGGTAACGAGAGGGGGCCGGCCGCAACAGAACAAAGGAGAAGCAGCCATGCGCACCTTCGCTCGACAGACCTCGATGATCGCTCTCCTGGCCCTACTTCTGGCTCCGGGCCTTCTGCAGGCCCGAACGGCTCCGGTCCGGCACGACGCGCGGATTTCGCGGGCGAGCGTGAGCAGGCCGATCTCCGCGGTGGGATCCTTCAGCTCGGTATGGAATTTGCTTACCACTTGGCTAAAGACTGGGCCGGGGCTCGACCCCGCCGGCACGCCGCCGCCACCTACGGGCAATTCGGCGACTTCGGACGGAAGCGGCGATACCGGCCCCCAGTTGGATCCGGCCGGCGTGCCGAAGTAAGTAGAATTCAGAGAGTAGAATTGGAATTTGTGGAAATGAGCAGTCTGTAGAAGGAACAAACTTTATGGCGACTCTCGAAAAGGCTCCGGCGAACCCCTCCTGGGTCGAAGCGCCGGAGCTGTTGGCCGAATTGAGGCCCTATCGCTTCGAGGATCAGCTCCATCTGGTCCGCGCCTACCGGCGCTTCGTGGACTGGGGGCTGTGCGAGCTGCTGTGCAAGGAGAGCGCGCGGCTGACCGCGATCGATCCGGACCGCGCCGTCGAATCGGCGGAGCTGGCCGTGGTGATCGCCGATCTGCTCAAGGAATGCGCCCCCGTCGAATGCCGGCAGCTCTATCAGCTCCGGGGGTACGCCTGGGCCCATGACGGCAACGCCCGGCGCGTGATGGGCGACCTGCGCAACGCGGACGAGTCGTTCACGATCGCCGAATCCTGGTGGGACGCGGGGGTGGCCGGCGTCGGCGACCTGCGCGGCTACGAGCCGCTGATCCTGGACTACAAGGCCTCTCTGCGGATCGCCCAGCGGCGCTTCCCGGAAGCGTTCACGATGCTCGACAGGATGTTCGAGATCCACATGGGCGCCTGCCGGGCGGAGCTCAAGGACTGCCATCTGGCGGGCCGGGCGCTGATCAAGAAGGCGATCGGGCAGGCCGAGATGGGGGAGCCCGAGCGGGCGATCCACTCGCTCCACGAGGCCGAGCACCTGGTGGACGCGCAGCGCGATCCCCGTCTGTTCCTCTGCCTGCGCCACAACCTCCTGTGCAACCTGGCCACCGTCGAGCAGTACGGCGAGGCCCTGCTCATGCTTCCCGAGGTCGAGGGGCTCTGCCGGGAGCTCGGCAACCCGCTCGATCTGCTCCGTCTGCGCTGGGTCGAAGGGCGGATCGCCGCCGGCGTCGGACGCTTGGAGGAGGCCCGCGAGCTCTTCCAGGAGATGCGGCAGGAGTTCGCCGTGCGCGGCCTCGGCTACGACGCGGCGCTGATCACCCTCGATCTGGCCGCGCTCTACGCCCAGGCCGGCGCGGTCGCCGAGGTCAAGGCGCTGTCGCTCGAGGTCGCGCAGATCTTCCAGGCCCAGGACGTCCCGCGCGAGGCCCTGGCCGCGCTGCTCTTCTTCCAGAAGGCGGCGGAGCGGGAGCGGGCCACCGCCCAGCTCACCCGCGAGATCGGCGCCTTCCTCGAGAAGCTCCGCTCCGATCCGGGGCTCCGCTTCGAGCGCATGCGCTAGTTGATCCGGTAAAAGCCCGGTTCTGAAAATTTGTACACCTTCCCGGCGAGCCCGGGCAAGGTGTACAATGCTGCCCAACAATAAGAGGTGTTGGGCAGTTGAATCGTCGAGACTTCCTGAGGGCGGGAGCCCTCGCCGGGGCAGGCCTGTTCGCCGGCCCCATGGTCAACCGGGGGCGCTTCAGCCTCTTCGCCGACGGCCGGGTTCCGGTCGAGTACTCCGCGCGCGCCATCGATCTGGTCGGGCGGTCGATGGTGATCGACATGCTCGGCCTGCTCACGCTCGACTGGCCGAAGCTCTACGCCTGGCAGCGCCAGCCGGGGGAGTTCGGCCCGGCCGAGTTCCGGAAGCTGCGCGACTCCGGGGTCAAGGTCTTCCACCCCGCGGTCGAGCCGAACGATCCCCGCCCCTACGAGGCCTCCCTCGACTGGCTGTCCGGCTGGAACCGGCTGCTCCAGAAGCGTCCGGACTATCTGGTCCGCATCGAGTCCGGCCGCGACTTCCAGCGGGTCCGCGACGAGGGGAAGATCGGCATCCTGGTCGGCTTCCAGAACTCCGACCACTTCCGCTCGGCGGCCGACGTCGCGAGCTTCCACGCCCTCGGGCAGCGCGTCTCGCAGCTCACCTACAACGCGCGCAACCGCATCGGCAGCGGCTGCTTCGAGTCCCAGGACACCGGGCTCGCTCCCTTCGGCGCCGAGATCGTCGCGGCGATGAACCGGGCGGGCATGGTGATCGACGTCTCCCACTGCTCCGAGCGCACCTGCCTGGACGCCTTCGCCGTCTCCCGGCAGCCGGTGCTGATCACCCACTCGAACTGCCGGACGCTGGCGGCCAATCCCCGTTGTAAATCCGACACGGTGATCCGCGCGATGGCCGGGCGCGGCGGTGTCATGGGTGTCACCGCCGTCGCCGCCTTCGTCAGCGGCCGCGGCCCGGCGACGCTCGACAACGTGCTCGACCATTTCGACCACATCGCCCGCTTGGTCGGCGTCGAGCACGTGGGTCTCGGGAGCGACGTCGATCTCGACGCCCTCGACCCGCAGACCGGCCGCGTGCTCGCCCGCTACAACGTCCGCGGCCTCCCCCCCGCCCGCCGGGTCTTCGACCTCACCGAAGGGCTGATCCGCCGCGGCTACAACGACCGCGCGATCGAGCTGATTCTGGGGGGTAACTTCCAGCGGGTGCTGACCGAGATCTGGGGGCCGCAGCAAGGGAGTTAGGAAGAACACGGACACACGGACGAACACGGACCGGCAAGGACCAACACGGACAGAAAGTCCCCTTGTCTGTGCTCGTCCGTGCTGGTCCCTGTTCGTCCGTGTGTCCGTGCCCTCCCCTCACGGCACCTCCGGCGCATAAACCCCCACCAACCGCCGCTTCCACCAGTTCCCCGTTCTCCTCTTCTCGGCGGGCGTGGTGAACTCGTACTGCCAGAGCACCGCCCGCACCTGTGAAGGGGGCGAGCCTTTGAACGGATCCCGGCGGAAGAGGGCCAGCACGTCCGGGCTCCCTTCGCGGAGCCGGGCCTCGGTGTTCAACACCCAGGGGTACTCCTGCCAGGAGCCGAGCGAGGCGAACCAGAGATTCCATTCGAAGCGCGGCTGATAGGGCGCGTAGATCCCTGGCCGCTCGGCGGGGTCCTGCGGCTTGTAGCGGAAGGGGTAGGCGGTCCAGGCCGTGCCGTCGCGGCTCCCCTGGAGCTCGATCTCGTAGCGAGCCCGGGTCATCACCGCGAAGAGGCCGTACTGGTTGGCGATGCGGAACGGATCGAGCCAGCGGGCCGGAGCGGCGAGGAAGGCGGGGCCGCGCGCGTAGAAAAAGGGCACCAGCGTCGCGTAGAAGATCCAGGCCAGCACGGCCGCCGCGGCGGCCGTCTTCCAGCGCGGCGCCGGGCGAGGTTCCACGGCTTCCGGCATCCGCAATCCCACCCGGGCCAGCGCCCGGTCGTCGAGCAGCAGGAAGCCGAGCACCAGCACGAGATAATTCAGGAACGCGTAGTTGGCGGTCGCGATGATCCCGATCTGGAACGGGGTCACGATCAGGAAGCAGGCGAGCCGGAAGCGGCGCGGCAGCCACGCCAGCCAGACCACGGCGAGCTCCAGCAGCAGCGTCGCCGCCGCCGTCGCGGCGTGATAGCCGTGCGGGAGGTACTGCTGCACGTACCAGCCGGGCCAGGAGGGGAGCGGACCGTTCTCGTAATAGTGATCCATGGCGGTGAGGTTCCGCCACTGGATGTCGCCGCTCAGCAGCTTCACGATCCCCGATTCGAAATAGATCCGGAACCACTCCCAGCGCAGCAGGAAGAGGCTCGCCGGCGACGGCGGATGATCGATTCCCAGCCCCGGCCGCACGCCGCGCGGCGCGAAGAAAAGTGACAGGAACCCCGCCTCCAGCAGCATGCCGTCCGATTGATAGGAGGAGAAGTCCTGCGCCGCGCTGATGAAAGAGAGGAAGCAGACGAGGCAGACCGCGATCGTCAGGCGCGGCCAGACGTTGAGGACGAGCAGCGCCGAGGCGATCAGCCCGCCCCAGACCAGGGCGGTCAGCGCCGCGTCGCCCGAGCCGAGCCAGAGCAGCGTCGGCACCCGCCAGAAGCGGGAGAGCCCGGGGAGCACCCGCGCGACCTCCTCGAGATAAGGCCCCGCCGGCAGGATGCCGCGCGATCCGATCAGCCCCCGGATCTGGAAGGCGAGCGAGTAAAAGGCCGAGAAGAAGATCAGTCCGAGGCAGCGCAGGAAGATCCAGCGCGGCCAGAGGACGCTCCGGCCCGCGGTGAAGCTGGGGGCGAAGAGGCGGTCGAGGAAGAAAGGCTTCTCGTTCAACGGCCGATCGGGCGAGCGAAGACGACCTGGGATTTCGTCCGCGCGAATCCGAGCCGCTCGTAGAAGGCGTGGGTCCGCTCGCGGACGACGTTGCTCCGCACCCGGAGCGTGCGGAATCCGTGCCGGACGGCCCAATCCTCCGCGGCCGCCACCAGCTCCGCGCCGATGCCGCCGCTCCGGTGCGCCGCGTCCACCACCAGCGCCGCGATCTCCGCATACGGCTCGCTGTCGACCCGGTGGGCGCCGACCACCTGGATCCAGCCGATCACCACGCCGTCCGCTTCGGCGGCGAGGACGGCGTTCTCCGGCCGCGTCGCGAGATCGCGGAGCCGCGTCTCGGCCTCCTCGGGAGAGGTGGGGTAGCCGAGCTGGGTCGCCAGATCGGCGACAGCGGCGGAGTCGGCGGGCGTGGCGGGACGGATCTTCACTTCCGGATCGCCCGCAGCCCCAGCCCGGCTATCAGAAGCGCGAGGAGAGCGAGGCCGGCCTCGCTCAGCGTCGGCACCGGGGCCGGGGGAGGAGGGGGTGCCTGGGGCGCGCCGACGGAGAAGATGTCGGTCGCATTGTTGGTATCGGGCAGGCTCGCCAGATTGGACGCCCCCGATTGGAAGGCGACGACGCGGCCGTCCGCGCTGATCAGTCCGCCGAGGTAAAAACCGGCGAAGCCCTGGTTGCCGGCGGCGTCGCCGGCGGGCGTGGCGCTCGGGATCCGGGTGGTTCCGGCCTGGAGATCGCGCAGATAGACCTGATAGCAGGGGGAGACGTCGCAGGGGTAGCTCACCCCGCTCACCAGGTCCTGCGCGGAGCTCCCGAAGACCACGAAACGTCCGTCGTCGCTCGCCACCTGAAAGCCTGGCTGGGAGTCGAGCGGCAGGAAGAGCTCCGATTCGCCACGGGCAAAGGTGATGCTGGGATCATGGACGCTGACCAGCCGCGTCACGCCGGCGTCCACGTCGCGAAGAAAGACGTCCTGGGGCGAGTTGGAAGTCTCGTCGGCGACCAGGTCGGTCGCGCTGCTATCGAAGGCGACGAAGCGCCCGCTGGGGGTCAGGTAGGCGCGCCCTGAGGAGAAGTTGCCGCCGGCCGTGCCGGCCAGATTGATCGAGACCAGCCGTGTCGGCCCCGCGGGGAGGTCGCGGACATAGATATTATTATTCGTATCGGTGGGGTTTGCGAACGGCAGGAGGTTGGTCGCGTTGCTGCTGAAGGCTACCCGGGAGCCGTCGGCGCTGATCGTCGGGGTCCCGGCCCCACCATTGCCGCTGCCGGTCCCCGCGGCGTCGACGCTGACGAGGCGGGTCAGCCCGGACCCCAGGTCGCGGTAGAACGCATCGATCATGCCATTGCCGTCGCCGGCGACGAGATCGCTGGCGTCGCTCTGAAAGGCGACGAACCGGCCATCGGCGCTCAGGGCCGGAGAGCGGGATGCGCCGTTGCCACTGCCGGTGCCCGCGGCATTGATGCTGGCGAGGTAGGTGACACCCGCGTCCAGGTCGCGGACGAAGACGTCGACCGTGCCGTTGGCATCGTTGGGAACGAGGTTGGCGCGGGCGCTCTGGAACGCGACGTGGCGTCCGTCGGCGCTGATCACCGGCCAGAAGCCGCCGGCCGGCTGCCCGTTCACCCCCACGCTGACCAGGGTGGTGGTTTCCGCCTGGAGATCGCGGACGAAGATGTCGATCGTCGGGCAGAAGACAAAGGCGCAGGTCGAGCGCTGGTAGGCGACATAGCGGCCGTCGGCGCTGAGGTGCGGGAGCTCCGGGGCTCCGATGTAGAGGGGCTCGTTGACGCTGGCCAGCACCGTCGTCCCCGCCAGCAGGTCGCGGACGAAGATGTTCACCCCCAAGGTCCCGCCCGGGACCAGGTCGGTGGCGCTGCTCTGGAAGGCCACGAAGCGGCCGTTGGCGCTGAGCGAATAATTGTACGAGGCGGCATTGCCGGCCGCGGTGCCGGTGGCATTGACGCTGACCAGCTCCGCGCCGGCGAGCGGCGCGGCCGCGAGAAGAAAGCCAAGGAGGGTCAGAGGAAACTTGCGCGACATCATGCCGCGATCCTACCCCTTCATCGATCCCTTCAGTTCAGTGGGCTCTCCCCGGCCCGAGCGCCCGCAGGGCGTTGAGGATCACGGCGACGTCGATCGCCTCCTGGAACAGGGCGCCGCCCAGGGGTGGGAGATATCCGAAGGCGGCCACGATCATGGCGGCGAGCGACAGGCCCATGCCGGCGACCACGCTCTGCAGCGCGATGGCCCGCGAGCGGCGGGAGATCGCCAGGGCGTCCACCAGGCGGTCGAGACGGTCGAGCATCAGCACGGCGTCGGCGGCTTCCGAGGAGGCCGTGGCGCCCCGCGCTCCCATCGCGACGCCGACCGTGGCCGCGGCCAGCGCCGGCGCGTCGTTGACGCCGTCCCCCACCATCACCGTGGGGCCCTTGGCGCTCTCGGCCTTCACCGCCTCCACTTTCTGCGCCGGCGAGCACTCCGCCAGCACCGCGTCCACCCCCAGCTCCTTGCCCACCCGCTCGGCCACCGTGTGGTGATCGCCGGTCACCATCACCACCCGTTCGATGCCCAGCCCGCGGAGCTTGCCGAGAGTGGCGGCGGAGTCCTCGCGGATCGGATCGGCCAGGATGATCGCTCCGGCGGGGTGGCCGTCCACGGCCACGAAAACATTGACCTGACCCTCGGTGGAAACGGCGCGGCGCAGCTCCTCCAGGCGCGAGGCCAGCGCGCCGCCGCCCCCCGTCCGCTCCTTGACCCAGCTCGCCTTGCCGAGCGCCACCGGACGGCCGTCCACCAGTCCCTCGATTCCGGAGCCGAGCCGTTCCGCGACGCCGGTGGGAAAGGTGAGCGGCAGGCCGCGGTCGCGGGCGGCGGCCACGATGGCGGCGGCGAGCACGTGGGGGGAGACCTGGTCGAGAGAGGCCGCCAGGCGCACCAGCTCCTCCGGCGGCAGGCTGTCGGGCGGATTGTCGAACGTTTCGACGCGGGCGATCGTGGGGATGCCGGTGGTCAGGGTGCCCGTCTTGTCGAGCAGCAGCGTGCGGGCGCGGGCGAGCCCCTCGATCGCCGCGCCCCCCTTGATGATAATCCCCCGGTGGGCCGCCCTGGAGATGCCGGCGATGAAGGCCACCGGCGCCGCCAGGATCAGCGGGCACGGGGTCGCCACCACCAGCACGGCAAGGGCGCGGACCGGATGGCCCGAGAGCTTCCAGGCCAGCCCGGCGATGATCAGGGTGAGGGGGAGGAAGACCAGCGAATAGCGGTCGGCTAGGCGCACGAAGGGTGGGCGGGAGGCCTCCGCCTCCTGCACCAGCCGCACGATGGCCGCGTAGGTGCTGCGCTCGGCTGTCGCCACCGCCCGCAGATCGAACGGGCCGCCGTCGTTGAGGCTGCCGCTGGGCACCCGGTCGCCGGGGCGCCGGTCCACCGGCGTCGACTCGCCGGTGAGGGCGGATTCGTCCAGCACCGCGTCCGGACCGAGGAGCACGCCGTCCACCGGCACGATCTCCCCCGGCTTGACCAGCAGGCGGTCGCCCGGCCGCACCTCCTCGATCGGCGGATCGGCGAGGCGGTCGCCCTCATAGCGGTGGACCACCCGCGGCGCGCGCTCGACCAGGCTCGACAGCTCCTTGCGGGCGCGGGCGCCGGCGTAGATCTCCAGCATCTCGCCGCCCGAGAGCATCAGCGCCACCACGGCTCCGGCCAGGTTCTGGCCGAAGGCGAGGGCGCCGGCCATCGCCAGCAGCGCGATGGCGTCCACCCCCAGCTCGCGCCGGCGCAGGCTGGCGACGATGTCGAGCGCCAGCGGCAGCAGGACCAGGACGATCGTCGCCTGCCAGAGATGATCGGCGGCGCGCTGGAACCCCGCCAGCCAGGCAACGCCCCCGGCGAGCAGGCCGAGGACGGTCAGCGCGAACGCCACCCAGGCGAAGCGCGTGGAGGACCACCAGGAGGCGGGAGCCGGAGCTTGTGAAGAGGCGCTCATCGGCGCTCACTGTAGCCGAAGACAGGGCGCGGAGTGGACGGGATTTCAGCCGGCCGCGCCGCCGCGGGGTTTCGCCAGGGCCTCCGTGAGAGCCTGCTCCAGCTCCTTGAAGCGGAGAGGCTTGGTGAGATAGCCGTCGAAGCCGGCGGCGAGGATGCGGTCGCGGTCCTCGCGCATGGCGAAGGCGGTCAGCGCGATCGCCGGCAGATGCGCGAGAGCGCTGTTCCCGCGCACCTCGGCGAGGGTGGCGAAGCCGTCCAGGACCGGCATCTGCAGGTCGAGCAGCAGCAGGTCGGCGGGCCGGGAGGCCAGCAGGTCGAGCGCCTCCCGGCCGTTGGGCGCCACCGTCACCTCGTAACCCCAGCGGGTGAGGAGCTCGGTCAGCAGGACGGAGCTGGCGAGATCGTCTTCGGCGACCAGAATGTGCTTGCTCATCGGCTTCCTCTTCTCGGGGTCAGCCGGCGCTCGCCGGCAGCCAGCGCTCGGCGTCCATCGTGCGCTGGATCTCATGGGTCACGAAGTCCTTCCAGTCGTCCTCCGGCAGCCAGAGGAGACGGGTCGGGCCGGTGAAGACCTGGGTCTCGACGGCGCCGTCCCCTTTGCGGGCCAGCACGAGGATGGGGATCAGCGCCGTGGCGGGATTGGACCGCAGCCGCACGATCGTCTGATAGCCGTCGAGGTCCGGGAGCTGGAGGTTCAGGATCACGGCCTGCGGGCGGATCTGGTCGGCGGTGTGCAGGGCGTCCTTGCCGCCGGGCACGGCCACCGGCCGGAAGCCGGCGGCGATCGTCGCCTCGGTGAGGAGCCGCTGCCGCTCGGGGTCGGATTCGACGACCAGCACGATCCGCGGCGTGTCGAGGGGCTCGATGCGGCGCCGGCAGGCCTTGACGAGCAGCGCGTCGTCCATCGGCAGCAGGAGGCAGCCATGGGCCCCGGAGAGCAGGGCCGGCCGCCGGCTCGCCGGATCGGGCACGAGCGCCAGGACCAGGAGAGTGGAGAGGTCCTCCCGGCTTCGCAGCTCGCGCAGGAGCTGCCAGCCGCTGTCGCCCGAGCTCGCGAGGTCGAGGACCGTGAGCTGCGGCGCGCTGCTCTCGATCAGCGCCAGCGCCTCGCTCCCGCAGCCGGCGGCGCGGACGCTGAACCGGTGCCGCCGGAGGGCCGCGCCCCAGCGGTCGAGCGCGGCCCCGTCGTCGCCCAGGAGCAGGATGGCCGGCTCGCCGGAGGCCCGCTGGGCGTGCGGCAGGCTCGGCGGGTTGGCCGGCGTGGCGAGGAGCTCCGGATCGTCCGGCAGCAGGACGGCGAACGCGGTGTCGGCGCCGGGAGCGCTCTCCGCCCAGACCTTGCCCCCGTGCTGCTCGGCGAGGCGGCGCACGATGGCGAGCCCGAGGCCGGTGCCCTCCGGGGCCTCGGCGCGGCCGCGCCCCTGCTGGAACTCGTCGAAGATCGTCTCCTGCTCCGCCGCCTCGATCGACGAGCCCGGGTTGCTGACCACCAGCAGGGTGAAGCGCCCCTCGCTCTGTCCCGCGACCGTGATGGTGCCGCCGGCGGGGGTGAACTTGACCGCGTTGCTCAGCAGGTTGAAGAGGATCTGCTTGCAATGGAGGCGGTCGGCGAAGACCGAGAGCCCCTCCGGCAGGCGCTGGTCGAACCGGATCCGCTTCTGGGCCGCCAGCGGGCTCAGGGTGGCCAGGACCTCGAGGAGGAGGCCGCCGACGCGGAGCCGCTCGGGCGACAGCTTGAAGCGGCCGGCCTCGATCTTCGAGAGGTCGAGGACGTCGTTGATCAGGCGGAGCAGATGCTCGGCGGCCTGGCGGACGAACGTCAGGTGAAAGCCCTGCTTGTCGGTGAGAGGGAGGGCGGGATCGGTGGCCAGCAGCTCGGAGAAGCCGACGATCGCGTTCAGAGGGGTCCGCAGCTCGTGGCTCATCGTCGCCAGGAACTCGCTCTTCAGGCGGTTGGCGCGGACGGCCTCCTGGCGGTTCATCTCGAGCTCGAGGTTCTGCCGCTGGATCTGATCCAGGAAGGAGCGCCGCTGCTCCTCCAGCGTCTTGCTGCGGGTGACGTCGCGGAAGAACCCCTGGCAGGAGGCGAGGCGGTCCTCCTCCGGGCTCAGGCTCACCGTGCCCTGGACGTGCACCTCGCGGCCGTCCCGGGCCAGGAACACGGTCTCCACCGGGCAGGACTTCTCGCCCCCCCGCAGCCGCTCCAGCAGCGCCCAGCAGTGCTCGAGCTCGCGGGGCGCGACGATGTCGGCCATGCTCAGCTCGCGCGCCTCCTGCTCCGAGTAGCCGAGGGTCTCCCGCCACCGCCGGTTGACGTACTCCACCTTCCCCTCGCCGTCGATGCTCTGGATCAGGTCCCCCGAGGCTTCGAGGAACTGGCGGAGCCTGCGCTCGCTGGCGGCGAGGGCGTCGCGGTTCCGCCGCGACTCGGTGACGTCGAAGGCGAAGCCCAGCACGTAGGGGGCGCCGGCGAGCGGGGAGTGCAGAACGTTGCGGTACATCCACCACCGCTCCTCCCCCTGGCGGCTGATCAGGCGCATCATCCCCTCCGTCTGCTCGCCGTGGCGGATGCGGGCCAGATACTTGGCGAACCGTTCGCGCACCGGTGGCGCCAGCAGGTTGGCGAGGTCGCGGCCGATCAGCTCCTCCGGAGCGAAGCCGAGCGCTCCGGCGGCCGCGGGATTGATGCTCAGCAAGCGCCCGTCGAGGTCGTGCGTGCAGAGGAAGCCGAGGCCGTTCTCGAAGATGTCGCGGTAGCGCATGTCGCTTTCGCGCAGGGCTTCCACGGCCCGGCGCAGCGCCGTCTCCGCCTCCAGGCGAGGGGTGAGGTCGAGCGCGATCCCCTCCAGGAGCTCGGAGCCGTCCGCGGCGCGCCGGCAGGAGATGCTCTCCAGCACGGTGATGATGGCGCCGTCGCGCCGCTTGAGACGGGTCTCGATGTTGTCGAGGTGCCCTTTCTCCCGCAGCGCCGCGAGCAGCTCGTACCGGTTCTCGACGCGCGGATAGAGCTTGTCGATGGGAGTGGCCAGCGCCTCCTCGCGGCTGTCGAAGCCCAGCAGCTGGACGAAGCTGTCGTTGCAGTCGAGGAGGCGGCCGGCGGCGGTGCTGAGGTAGGTCGCCGCCGGATTGTTCAGGAACAGCCGGCGGAAGCTCTCCTCCGCCCGCTCCCGGGCCCGCTCGGCCTGCTGGTGGGGCGTCACGTCGACCAGCGAGCCGGCGATGCCGTACGGCTCGAAGCTCTGCCGCGGCCAGACCGAGCCCTCCACGAAGACGGGCTGGCCGTCGCGGGCGATCAGGGAGAGCTGGAAGCGGGGCACCCGCCCGCCCGTCAGGATCGTCCGCTCGAGGTCGCGCCAGGTCGCGAGCTGGTCGGCGGGCAGCAGATCGGCGAGGCGCGTCCGCCTCATCTCGTCCGCCGAGTGGCCGAGCATCTCCGTCCAGCGGGAGTTGAAGTGATCGAACCTGCCGCTGGGGTCGAGCGCGAAGGTGAGCAGCGGCAGCTCGCCGGTCGGCGGCGTGGCGCCGATGGCGATCACCGTCTCGCGCAGCTCCGCGACCTCCCGCTGCTGCTCCACGGCCTCGCGCCGCAGGCCGCTCACGAGCCGCCTCGCCCTCAGCGCCGTGCTGGCGAGCAGGACGAGCGTCAGGGCCAGGAACACCAGCGCCAGGATCTCGGCCGGCCCGTCGCTGATCGGGGCGCTCTCGCCGCCGGCCGGCCAGCGCGCCCAGGCCTCGCAGGCCAGGGCCGCCGCGGCGGTCGCCAGCGAGACGCCGATGCCCGAGCTGCGGCCGCCGCCGGCCGGAGGCGGTTCGCGGCGGCTCATGGGAGGTCCCGGTCTCCGGTTTCAGGCCCCCCGCCGGCCGCCAGCATCCGGCGCAGCGCGGCGAAGGCCACCGGATCCAGCCGGTGCTCCGCCGCCTCCGCGGCCATCGTGGCGAACGCCGCCGCCGGCCTCATCGCGCGGCGGTAGGGGCGGTTCGAGGTCAGCGCGTCGTAGATGTCGACGACCTGGAGGATGCCGGCGGTCCGCGGGATCTCCTCGCCGCGCAGCCCGTCGGGATAGCCCGAGCCGTCGAGCCTTTCATGATGGTGGCGGATGATCGGCAGGACGGCCTGCAGCGAGCGCAGCGGCGCGCAGATCCGCTCCCCGATCACCGGGTGCTGCTCCATGACCCGCCGCTCGGAGGGGGTCAGGGCGCCGGCCTTGAGCAGGATGGAATCGGGGATGCTCACCTTGCCGATGTCGTGGAGCATGCCGGCCCGGCGCAGCGCCTGCACCTCGGGCTCGTCCAGGTCCAGGTGCCGGCCCAGGCGGGAGGCGAGCGCGGAGAGGCGGTGGCAATGCCCCGCCGTCGAGGCGTCGCGGCTCTCGACCGCCAGCGCCAGGCTGAACAGCACCGCCTCCGCCGCCTCCAGCTCGTCGGTGAACGCCTTGCGCTCGCTGAGCGCCCGGACCCGGGCGGCGAGCCGCTCGAGGCTGACCGGCTTGGAGAAGAAGTCGTCGGCGCCGGCCGCGATGCCCCGCAGGTGGTCCTCGGGGCCCGCCAGGGAGCTGATCAGGATCACCGGCATCAGGCGGAAGGCGGGATCGCTCTTGATCTCCCGGCAGACCGCGACGCCGTCGAGCCGGGGCATCGCGACGTCGAGGATCGCCAGGTCGGGCCGGTGCTGGCGGAAGAGATCCAGCGCCTCGTTGCCGTCGCGCGCCTGGACCATCCGGCAGCCGACCCCCTGCAGCAGCGTTTCGAGCAGCAGGAGGCACGCCGGATCGTCGTCGGCGAGCAGAACCAGGGGGGCGCGGCTCTTCGCGGCGCCGCCGGCCGGTTTCTGGAAGGCATTCTCGAACAGGGCCGTCGTCATGGCGATCCGGTATGAGGGTGGATCCGGGCGTGGCGCGCCGGGAGCGCTATACTGCCACCAGACTTCCGATCCCGACGGAGACCGGTTCCACAGCGCACCGATGGATTTCAGAGTACTGACCGTCGACGACGATCCCGCCACCCTGCTGGTGATGGAAAAGGCGCTGTCCAGCGCCGGGTTCGAGGTCTGGGCCGCGGTCTCCGGCGAGGCGGGGATGGAGCTCCTGCGCCGCCGGGGGCTGCCCCACCTGGTGGTGATCGATCTGCTGATGCCCGGCATGGGCGGGCTCGACTTCTGCCGGCAGGTCAAGGCCTGGAGCGACGTGCCGCTGATCGTCGTCACCTCGGTGAGCGCCAAGGAAACCCTGATCGACATGATCGAGCGGTTCGCCGAGGACTACATCGTGAAACCCTTCGATCCCCGCGAGCTGGGGGCGCGGGCGAAGCGGATCATGCACCGCATGGGCACGCTCGCCTACAGCCTGGAGCCGGTGACGGAGGTGGACGGCCATCTCAGCGTCGACTTCGTCCACCAGCGCGCGATCCTCGACGGCCGCGAGGTCGAGCTCGGGCCGCTCGAGAACAAGCTCCTCTACCTGCTGATGAAGAGCGCCGGACGGCCGCAGACGAACGCCCAGCTGATCGGCCGGCTCTGGCCCAACCAGGAGGTCTTCGAGGACACCCTGCGCGTGCATATCCACCGCCTGCGGCGCAAGATCGAGCCGCGGCCGGAGGCCCCCCGCTACGTGGTGACCGAGCGCGGCGTCGGCTATTCGTTCCCGCCGAGGGCCGGCGGCGTCGCGGTCCGCTGACCGGGCTCGTCGATGGCGGGTCTTCTTTTTCATCGTCATCAGGGATTTTCGAGGCTGGAGGTTCCGGCTGCGAGAGTACCGCCCCGTGTCTTACATCCCCTATTACATCTTGCGCCGCCCGGCGCGCCGCCAGTGTAATTTTCGACGTAACACGGCTATGCCATCCTCGGCCCCGGCAGACAGGGAGCTTCAACGGATGTCTCAAAACCCAGGGATCGAGTTCCTCGCACCGGACACCGTGGAGCAGGTGCGGGCGCTGGGCGGCCAGGAGCTGCTGCGGCGCCTGGCGGAGCTGCTGCTCGAGCTCGCCCCGCTGCGCCTCGGCGCTCTCGCGGAGGCGCTGCGGCGCGACGACCTGGCGGCGGCCCGGATGGCCGTTCACGCGCTGAGCTCGACCGCCGGCACCGTGGGCGCGGAGGGGCTTCTCGACGCCGCCCAGCGGGTCGAGGCGGCCCCCTCGGCTGCCGAGGCGCGGACGGCCGCCGCGGTCCTCGAGGCCGAGTGGAGCCGCCTGGAGCCGCTCCTCAGCCGGTGGCTCGCCGGACCCGAAGGCCTGGAATGAAGAGCGAGACCGTGACGGCTCTGCCGCCGCCGCCGCGCGGCGCTCCGATGAGCGCGGCGCGGCGCGTCCTCATCGTCGACGACGATCCCGCGGTCCTGCATCTGGTCGCCGGGCTGCTGGGCTCCGACCCCACCCTCTTCGAGCCGGTGGGCGTGGACAGCGGCGAGGCGGCGCTGCGTCTCCTCGCCGGCCGCGAGCGGTTCGACTGCCTGCTGGCCGACCTCCTGCTGCCGGGGATGGACGGCCTCCAGCTCATCCACGCCGCGCGGGAGCTGCGCCCCGCTCTGAAGATCGTCGTGATGACGTCCAAGCCGGCCGACGACCTGCACCGGGCCGTGATCGAGAGCGGCGCCGCCGGGCTGCTCGCCAAGCCGCTCGACTATGAGGAGGTGCTGGCGAGTCTCGCCGGCGACCGGCCGGGCGCGCTGTCGCATCTCGAGGGGGATCTGGACCTGCTCGACATCTGCCGCCTCTCCGCGGCCTGCCGGGCGGAGGGGGGGGTGCGGGTCCGGGACGGGGAGCGCCAGGGCATCCTGGCCCACCGCGGCGCCACCCTCGTCCATGCCGCCGTGGATGGCCTGGAAGGGGCGCCGGCGCTCGCGGCCCTGGAGGGTTGGGACCGCTGGCGGTTCGAGTCGCTCTCTGCGCTCACCGCCGCCCGCCTGCCGGCGAGCTGCGAGATGGACATGGCGGCGCGGAGCCCGCGGCGCGCCGGCGTGAAGGCCGGCGGCACCCTGCGGGGATTGACGCTGCGCCATCTGATCGAGTGGGCCATGCGGGGCCGGGAGACCTGCACCCTGACCGTGACCTCGCGGCAGCGCACCGGCGTCCTCTCCTTCGCGGCGGGACGGATCCGGGGCGCCGAGACGGCCGACCGCGAGGGGGGGCGCGCCGCCGCGGAGATCCTCGACTGGGAAAACCTCAGCGTCCGCCTGACCCGCTCGGCGGAGCCGGCCGCCGCGCCGGCGCCCGCCGCGGTGGACGCCGGCCTCGCGCTCCTGCTCGCCCGCTTCTGCCAGGAGGTCGACGGCCTGATCGCCACCAGCGTCTCCCGCCGCCGGGACGGATCGCCCGTCGGCAGCCATTCCGCCGATCCCGCGCTCGACGCCGCGGCCGCCGCCGGCGGATACGCGCGGGTGATCGACAGCCATCTCGCGGCGGCCGCGGGCCTCGGCGCCGGCACGGGCTGGGGGGAGACCGAGGACCTCCTGATCACCACCTCCCGGGCCTACCTCCTCGTCCGCCTGCTGGGCGACGCCCACTACCACTGGCTCGCCGTGTCCAGCGAGGCCAACCTGGCGCTCTGCCGCCTGTTGATGCGGAGTCACGAGCCGTTCCTGCTGAGCGAGCTGGCGGATCTCGGCGAGATCCCCGACCGCGGCGATTGACCCGGGCTTCCGGGCCGTCCCCTCTCAGGCGCCGGTCAGGGCCGCTGTCAGGGCCTCACCGGCGAGAGGCTGGATCTCGCGCCGCACCAGCTCCGCGTCGGTGAGCGCGAGCTCCTCCGCCCGCGGCTCCCAGCCCGGCGGCGGCAGCAGGCCGATATAGACCGGGCGCTCCCGCCGCTCGCCGATCAGCTCCAGGCGGCAGGGGAGCGGCGGCGCCGGCCGGAACGCGCCGCGGGCCTCCAGGAGCCGGCCGGCGCAGGCGCGCAGCAGCGCCGCCGCCTCGGCGGGAGCGGACTCCCGCAACGCCGCCCCGAGCCGCTGCCGCAAAGACTCCTCGGCGCGGACGACCTGCCAGAGCCGCCAGGTTCCCAGGCCCGTCTCCGCCAGCGTGATACAGCGTCGTGACGAGAGCCGGCCGGAGGCCTCGGCGTGCTTCTGGACCCAGCCGAGCATCTCCTGCCGGGCGTCCTCGAGCCGCTCGAACTCGTGCCGGGCCGCCGAGTGAAACTGCCAGGCACCCGTCCGCAGGCGCCAGGAGCCGTCGCTTCCCTGCCGCGGCACGGCGCCGGGGGCCGCCGCCGAACGCAGGATCATCCGGCCGTCGACGGCCGGCCAGATCCCGCCGCCGGGAGCGTCGCTGTCCGGCAGCCGGGGGGGTGGCGGGCCTTCCGGCCCGGCGCTCGTGGCGGCCTGGAGCCATGCCAGCAGGGCGTCGGGATCGTCCACCTCTCCGGGGCCGGCCGGCAGCGCCGACCGCGCCAGCAGCTCGCGGGCGCGGTCGAGCGCCAGCCGGACGGCGAGCACGAAAGCCTCGCGGATCCCCTGGCTCTCCGTCGCCACCGATTCGACCAGGGCGAGCCCGTCGAGCCCGAGCCCCTCGCGCAGCGCCGCGAGCGGCAGGGCATCCGGCCGGTCCCGATGGTTCGCCTGTACCACCACTCCCGGCGGGGGTGACGGCCGCGAAGCCACGAACGACCGCAGGTCGCGCAGGTGCTCCGCCGCCTCCGGCAGGCGCTCGGGCGTGCCGTCGATCACGAAGACGATGGCATCCGCCTCGGCCAGCAGCGCCCGCCGCCGCGGCGCCAGCTCCGGCTGGCCGGGCACGCTGAGGATCTGGCAGCGGATGGGAATCCCGTCGAAGCTGCCGCCGGTGTACTCCAGCCAGTCGAAGTACAGGGTCCGCCCCTCGGCTTCCGCCGGCGAAAAGACCGGCCGCGCCATGCCCTGGGCGAGCGCGCCGAGGCTCGTCGTCTTACCCGAGCGGGGCGGACCGTCGTAGACCAGGCGGACGACGAGGGCGTCCTGCTCCGCGGTCATGCGCGCCATGTCGAGGCGGCCGGTTTAGAAAGTGACGTCTTTCTCGGTGTCGGCGAGGACGTGGCGGGCCATCGCCAGGTTGGCTCTCCCCTTGTCGAGCACCAGGTAGAGGAAGATGGCGTCGTTGCTGCGGAGCGGACGGATCAGATGATACTGGCGGCTGAGAGTGATCAGGATGTCCTCGATCCCGTCCTTGAGGTCGAGAGCCTTCATCGTCTTCCGCTTGGCCCGCACCACCTCGGTATTGCCGGCCGCGGCGACCTCGAGATTGAAGGCCGCCCCGCCGCCGGCCTGCGCCAGGACCATGCCGCTGCTGCTGTCCGCCATGCAGCAGCCGATCGCGCCGTCGATCTCCATCAATCGATCCATGCTCGCCTTGGTATTCGCCATGATGAGTTTCTCCCCTCTTCTTGATCCATTCACGATGATGCCGGCGCGTTCGGAACGAGGAGCGCCGGTCTGAGCAGGGGCGAGCATAGAAAAGGGAGATTACACGCGACATTACACCGGATGCGCTCCGTCCTGAAGCAGGCAATAATGTTTATATGATGTAAAAATCAGGGAAGCCGGGGCCCCGATTCCCGCGCCGCGGGAGGGCCCCGGACGGGAGAGACGCTACGCCGCCGCCTCCTCCTTCACGCCGGCGATGAACTCGCGCAGCGTCTTCTTGGCGTCGCCGAGCACCATCATCGTATTCGGCTGCACGAACAGGTCGTTCTCGATCCCCGCGAAGCCGGTGTTCATGCTGCGCTTGAGGACGATCACGGCGCGCGACTCCTCGACGTTGAACACCGGCATGCCGTGGATCGGGCTCCCCGGGTTGTTCTTCGCCGCCGGGTTGACCACGTCGTTGGCGCCGACCACCAGGGTCACGTCGGTGCGGGAGAACTCGTCGTTGATGTCGTCGAGGTCGAAGAGCTGGTCGTAGGGGACATTGGCCTCGGCGAGCAGCACGTTCATGTGCCCCGGCATGCGGCCGGCCACGGGGTGGATGGCGTATTTCACCGTCGCGCCGTTGGCCTCCAGCGCCTGGGCGAGCTCGCGCACGGCGTGCTGGGCCTGCGACACCGCCATGCCGTAGCCGGGGACCACGATCACCGTCTGCGAGGCGGTGAGCACACCGACCGCGTCCTCCACTGTCGCCAGGTTGTAATTCGCGGCCGGCCCGCCCGCGCCTTCGGCGGCGGGGGCCACCTGGCCGAAGGCGCCGAACAGCACGTTGGCGAACGAGCGGTTCATCGCCTTGCTCATCTTCATCGAGAGCAGGAAGCCCGAGGTGCCGTCGAGGGCGCCGGCGATGATCAGCACATTGTTGCCGAGGGCGAAGCCGGTGGCGGCCGAGGCCAGGCCGGCGTAGGAGTTGAGCAGCGAGATCACCACCGGCATGTCGGCGCCGCCGATCGGCAGCACCGCCAGCACGCCCACCAGCAGGCCGAGCGCGCCCATCGCATAGAAGAGGACGCTGCGGCTGGGATCGATCACCAGCAGCACCAGCAGCACCAGGGCGGCGCAGAACATCGTGATGTTCGAGGCGTTCTGCCCCTTCCAGGTCACCGGCGCGCCGGTGATCAGCCCCTGCAGCTTGCCGAACGCCATCAGGCTGCCGGTGAAAGTGAGGAAGCCGAGGAAGACTTCGAGGCCGAGGGCGCCCATGGTGAAGCGGTCGATCGCCGCGCCCCGGTGGTGATACTCGACCACGCCGACGAGGGCCGCCGCGAGGCCGCCGAAGCAGTGCGAGAGCGCAATCCGCTCCGGCATCTTGGTCATCGGGATCCAGATCGACATCGCGGCGCCGATCAGCGAGCCGATGATCAGGCCGGCGGCGATCCACCGGTAGTCGATGATGCCGGCCAGGATCAGCGTGCCGACCACGGCGACCAGCATGCCGAAGGCCCCGATGGCGTTGCCCCGCCGGGCGTGGGTGGGGGACGACAGCCCCTGCAGCGCCAGGATGAAGCAGACCGAGGCAATGAGATAGGCGAACGTCAGGTAGGGGGAGACGATGTGGCCGTTCATCCCTTGCCTCCCCGCCGCTTGAACATCTTCAGCATCCGGTCGGTGATCAGGAAGCCGCCCACGGTGTTGATGGTGGCGCAGGTGACGGCGATGAAGCCGAGCAGGGTGGCGGTCCACCCCCAGCCGGAGCCGGCGGCCACCAGCGAGCCTACCAGCGAGATGCCGGAGATGGCGTTGGTGCCCGCCATCAGGGGGGTGTGCAGCAGGGGCGGCACCTTCTCGATGACGTAGTGGCCGAGAAAGCCCGCCAGCACGAAGATGAAGAGGCCGAAGAGGAGCTCGTTCGCCATGGCCCTCCCTTTCAAAGTCCTGAAATTCTCGCGAGGAATCCTAGCATGGGCGGGCCGTCCCGGCAGGAGAGCTCGCCGGGCCGCGTCGTCGGGCCGAAACGCCGCGATCCAGGCCTGGGGAGCCGCGAGCGAAGCGCGTGTGATGCGACACAGGCTCGCAACCGGCCAGGGGAACCTCCCAGTGTCGCGTCGCAAGCTTCCACTGGTGCAACGTATCGGTACATTGCCGCAACGCAACCTTGCGAGGTCTCATCTTCTCAGAGCCGGGCCTTGCCTGCGGCCCTGTTCGTTGCGACATTGCGGCACTATGCGGCAATATCGCCTCCTTCTGGTGCGAGATTTTGCCGTATCGCCGCAAGACAGCACCAAGAAGTCTTGAGGTCGGCTTCAATTGCCGCGAGATCGAGTCGTTCTGTCGCATCGTATCCCTCGGGTACGACCCTTCGAGGTGAGTTTGACGCGACATGCCCTGGTCTTGCGCCTGAGGATTCTTTTGTTGCGACATGCGGCCCAGGTGATCCAACGTAGTAGCTTATGATGCGTCATTTTTTGTCTGCAGTGAGATGGGTCACGAAGGAATGACGCGACAATCTTCCGTATTGCGTCAATGCAGGCTTGTTCTTGCATCATATTGTGGTATCTTCTCCGCGATAACCCCGGATTGCCGCGTTGCGGGCGCGCTTTGTCGCGAGACGGCGCGACCTTGCGGGCACGGCGGGGGAGTCTTGAGCGTTGGACCTCAACCAGGAGGCGAAGGATGAGTACGGCGTTTTCCGTGGCGGAGGTCCTGGCCCGGCTGGAGGCGAGGATCGGCCATCACGAGCAGCAGATGGCGTTGCACCAGCAGCAGGAGGCCCATCATCGGGAGCAGAGCGCGGCGCACGCCGCCGAGTTGGAGACAGTGCGGCGGCACTTCGAGTCGTTCAAGGCGACCGCCCTGCCGGCGGCGGATCTGGCCGGCGTGTCCATGGATCCCGGTCCGGCGAGGGAGGAGGCGCCGGAGGATCTCCGCGAGTTCGTCGGCAAGCGGATCATGGCCAGCAAGCTGATCGCGCGCTTGATCCAACGTCTCGGCGACGACGAGACCTTCGGAGCCAGCCGCGTGGCCGAGGAGGCCAACCGACGCTTCCGGGACAGTCTGAAGAAGCCGGTGGACACGCGCATGGTCTCGGTCGTCCTCCGCCGTCTGCGCGACAGCGGCGAGCTTCACCAGGTCAGGTCCGGAGGCGCCGCCCACGAGGCGCTCTACTCCAAACGGCGCCCGGGGTAGGGCTCCAGGCGATCCGGGGCCTCGGGCCAAGGCCGGCTTTTTCCTCCACCCGGAACGGGGGGAGGTCAGGAGGGGGGCATCCCGGAGTCCGGGACAGCTCCTTGTCTGGGGCGCTCCCTCCTGGCCTTCCCTCCAGAGGAACAAGGCTACGTCGCCCCGCCGCCCGGGATTGAAAACTCGGTCTACCGACAGGCGCCCCTTGCCGGGCTCTACAAAAGATTGGGGAGTCCCGGATGGGACGGCCGTGGGTAGCCCGGGATTTCAATCCCGGGCGGCGGGCTTGCCCGCGAGATTCCGGGCGGTGCTTACCGACAGGAGTCCGTAAGTAGAACCCGCCGCCGCTCCTAGAAAAGTTTGCTTACCGACAGTCCTGAATATCGCCCAAGAGCTGATCCTCGTCGGAAACGCGGACGCTTACACCTCACGAGCCTTCCTTGACGCCAGCGCTAGCCTCCCCTACTCTTAAGAAAAGCTAAGGAAGTCAGAGATCATTAATCAATAGCCATGCTTCCATCTTCGACTAGGGCGGGAGCGGGATGTCATATGGAGCCTGGAGCGGAGGGTTGAATACAGTGTTGGGCACTCTTGCGTCGAACACGCATGTAGGAGGCCATTTGAGGCACGTGATAACTCGACCGCACATTCTCGTCCTTGCGGTAGCTTTGAGCTGGGGCTGTGGCACATCTGGACTTCCCCTGGCGCCAAGCGTGCCGGCTCTCGAAGGAGTCACGGTGTCGTTTGACTCCTTCGGGCAGGCGTTGAATCTCTGGGACCAACACCTCGCGGAAGTCGGTGATCCAGCAAACGCCCAAGCCGCGGGATCTGACTACTGGTATCGTCTTCGTAACGATTCAGGGCAGCCTATATCGTTTCGCACGGCGAGCATGTATATCGATCCTAATATAAAGAATTGGAAGGTGTTGCCGGGTGGCAAGCGCGTGAGCACGCTCCCAGAGGGCCGGCGGATCCTTGTCCTCTTCGCACTCGAGGACCGTAAAGGTAAACCTCTACCATATGGCGGTGACATGTCGGCCCTGTCGTCTCTCGAGAGCGGGCGCTCAGTGCTCTTTAGTATCCCTCGCGCTGCTTTCGACCGTGGTCAGAGGGTGGCCATCGATTTTCGGGCCCTTTCCCCAGACACTTGGGAAGAAGTTGGTTCCACGTACCGTGTCGCCGTGGTACCTCCGAGCCATGCGTAAGCAGACTAACCGCCTGAGGCAGAAGCGGCCAACCCCGGCGCTCCACCGGACAGCAACCGCGCTCTGCGCGCTTGCCGCGCGGTGAGCTTCCCAGGCGTTAGGCGGCACCTCGCGTAAAGTGTAAGCAGGAGGAGCATAACTCATGGAGCAACGGTGGCAGACACCAGCGTGGCAAACGCCCGTAGATAGAGCTGATCGGGTTGAATTGTTTTGCCTACCGGATCAGGATATCGTCCCTGCAGAAGGCTGGCCTGACGCTTTCTGGAGTCATGTCAGTGAGCGACACCTGTTATCTGGAGCTGATAGCCAGCGAGTTATTCGCCTTTTTCGAGAGTTGGAGCCGGGCGAGCCAGCAAGGTGCCACATCCCACCCTGGGGGCTGGCGTTATATGAGCAGGACGCCCTACTCTTCACGGCAACTCTCTGTTACAGGTGTGATAACGCTTATATTTATACGGAGCAAGGCATGGTACTACGTGCCTTCGATCCGGCAGGTCCGAACGCAGCCGAACTGCGCCAAGTGCTACAGCAGCACTTGGCGCTGGGAGAGTAGGTTATGCAACCGTGAATAACCTGCCCAACCAGCTCCTGCACCGGACGGCTGGCTTTGTCACCCGCCGGTGAGGGCAGCGTTAGCCGGCATTAAGGTAGCGGACCTGGAATAGATGCCAGGGACTTATAGAGGAGGCACCCGAGAACGAGGACGTGAAGAAGGTTTCGGAAGCACTGGACAAGGTATTGAGTTGGAGAACTCAGGCCATAGAAACTACCCGCGCCGCATTGAGGCGAGGTTAACCGAGGAGAACGGAATCGATGAAGACAAAGTATCCAACTCGGAAGTTGAGGCTCTATCGTGAGACGCTGCAGATGTTGACGGAGGTAGATCTGAAGGAAGTGGCCGGAGGACTGCGCAAACCTTCAGCGAACAATACGCTCTGTGATGCATGCACGACTGTCGCTCTTGAGCCTGGGGGATAGCTGTTCGCCGGTGAAAGAGCCCTTCTCGCTTGAGTTTGGTGCCTCCGGCACCAAACTGGCACGGCCATGCAGAATCGAGCCGTAGATCTCTCGAGAGTGCTTCTAGCCTTGTTGAGGCGTTCGGGGTAGGATTGGAGCAGCCTCGGAAGAGGAGAAGCTGCATACAATATCGCAACGTCTCGGTAAGAGCGGCCAATCCCGGCGGTCGAGCGGACGGACACCGCCCTGTCGTGCGGTGCCGCGGCGTTGGCTCACTTCGGAGGAGCGTTGTCACTCGAACAACACCCAGATGGGAGCCGGCTCGATATTCTCGTCGAGCTTGGCCAGATCGGTACGGTCCTGCAACAGGATCTGATCGCGCTCAGCGCGGAGGTCACTCGCCAAGTCGAGCTGTTCAAACAAGGCGAGCTGGACCTCGAATCCGTCTGCTACTGGCACAAGGCTCTTGCTGGGGCGTTCTTCGCGTCCGCCGACGGTGTTTGCTTTGCGGTTCGCGAGGCCGTACTCCACAACGCTCATTCATTCGGCGTTGATTTCTCTCAGAAGGTACGCCGCTCGTTGGCTCCAGACTCGCGATTACCGCTCGAGAAGGCGGCGCCGTTAGCATTCCGCTCGCTCGCTCGGCTGTTCACGGCTGACTTCAGCGTCGACACCTCAGGCGAAGCGTTTCGAGGCTTCAAAGCCCTCACTGATGCGCGCGAGGCTTTCGTTCATCCGAAAGACCACGCGGAAGTCTGCCCTTTCTCTATCTTCCCAACTCTCAGTTCGGCAGCCGAGTGGTTCTTGATTCAGTGGCGGTCACTTCTTGTGGCTTGTACTCGTGCACTTGGACATCCGCTCCAGGGGGATACTGCTCCGGCTCCACGCTTTAGCTTCCGCGATGAGCTCTTGCCGGCGTTTGAAAAGGCACGTGCTGAGTGGGACGAAGGAAAAACCGTCGGAGACTTCACCGAGGATCTCGCCGGCGTTGTGTTGCCCCTTAGAAGAGACACCGTCCGCGCTCTCGAGACCTATAATGCCCAGAACACCGTCACCAACATTCCAACTACATGCCGGCTGCGCAATCTGATTCGATTCCTCTTCATGGAAGTCGAGGGCTCGGTCCTGATCGCTTCCGCTTTACTCAGCCGCTCCGACGCCTCTCGAGATCCCAACACGCGCAGCTTGCTCGTCGGCGCACATGAGCAAGTTAGGGCTAACATAGCAGACACTATCGAGCAATTCGAAGCGCTTTTCGGGTCCGGGCAGCCGATCAATCGTTTTGGCCCCGGGTGGGATGCGTTCCCGCCGCTTCGGGAGCGCCGAAACCGACTAACACATCCGCACTGTGCTCACGACCTCTTAGTCGGCTCCGATAGCCTTGACATCGCTTTAGCCTTCGCATCTTGGTGGCACCAAGAGGTGCATTCGTGCCTCGACGAGGTAATGCTTAAGAACTCTAAGTCCTAGCAGCAGAGCTGACTCGACATGCTCCGCCTTACTGGGATCTACGATGACTCTGACAAGCGCGGGACGCCCTGCCGTTTATCAATTGCACTCAAGTTTCTCGATGGCGCTGATGACGGCTTTGACTTTTCGTACGGTTCAGACTCGCTGGGCCCACCAGATGACATCTCCTCCTTTGTTCAAGCTGCTGTGGCTATCACCGAACCGTGGTACAAGAAGCAACAGGCAAGGGTCAAGGATGCTGAGCGATCGACCACGAAGCCTTGGTGGAAGTTCTGGTAAAGGGTTGGGGCAAGCACTTCCAGTCATGCCGTACAACTTACGCCACGTGCGGCAAGCGCGGGGCATCAGCAGTGAAACGAGGGAAGGAAGAACATGACGCTTAAACGGATGGACAACGTGCTCATTGTTGTCGACGATCTCGACGCCGTCAAGGCGTTCTTCATCGAACTGGGCCTCAAGCTCGAGGGCGAGACGACAGTCGAAGGGCCTTTGGTCGGGAACCTGATCGGGCTCGAGGATGTCCGGGCCACCCTCGCGATGATGCGGACTCCCGATGGGCAGGGCATTGAGCTGGACAAGTTCCACACGCCCGACGCGATCAGATTTGGGCCCGTGGACGCGCCGATGAACACGCTGGGTATCCGCCGCTTCATGTTCGCCGTCGACGACATCGACGGCGTCGTCGCACGCTTGCGCGACCACGGGGCCGAGCTCATTGGCGAAATGCAGTACGGGGACACGTACCGGCTAGCCTACATCCGCGGGCCTGAGGGTATCATTGTCGCGCTTGCCGAGCAGCTCGGCGATCCTCAGAAATTCCAGCCCCAGAACACGGAGACTCAATGAGAAAGCTCAAAATCATCGAACACATCTCGCTGGACGGCGTGATCCAGCACTCCGACGATGACGGCGATTTCCCCTACAGCAACTGGACCGCCCCCTATCGAACCCCCGCTGGCCTGGACGCAATCCTCGCCGCGCAGGGCGAGAGCTTCGATCTGCTGCTGGGCCGTCGCACCTACGATATCTGGTCGGGCTACTGGCCGAAGGCGCCGAGCAGTCCGATGGCGGACGGCCTCAATGCGGCAACAAAATATATCGCTACCCATCGTCCGGAGAGTCTTGAATGGGGCCCGTTCGAGGGCCTTGGACCGGACATCGTCGAGGGCGTTCGCCGCATCAAGTCGCAGGACGGCCCGGACCTCATCCTCTGGGGTAGCTCCACGCTGACGTCGACGCTGCTCGAACATGGGCTTGCGGATGAAGTTCTGCTGGCCGTCTACCCGGTCCTGTTGGGCACGGGGAAGCGCTTCTTCGAGGAGGGAACCCCGCCACGCTCCTTCGAGCTCGTCAGCACGCAAGCAATGCCGACCGGCATCATCCTCTGTGCTTACAAGGTCGCCGGGCCTTTGAAGACCGGATAGTCTGACGGCGAAATGTGGGACGCACTGGAAATCCAGTTCCCTGGACCTGCGCCTGAAGCCCTGGTGAATCGCGCTTACCTTTTCGCGAATCGCCGCACGAAGATCTGGCTCTGGTCGTAAGGAAAGATGGCGCCCACCCAGGCGACGAGCCACGAGTCTCCCGTCCAGGCCAGGCTGCCTCCCCAGGGCTGTTCCTCGGTGTCGCTGTTCACCGCTACCGACGGCCCCAGGGGCGTGCCCGGCGGATCGAAGAGCCGGACCCGGTAATCGCTGTATCCTTGTCCCCAGAGCAGCAGCAGACTCCCCGTATCGTCGAACGCGATGGACTCGGGACCCCCCTCGAGATTCTCGGAGGTGGTGGCCTTGACCTCGGGGCCCAGGGGGATACCCGCCGCATTGAACCAGCGCAGATAGATCGTCTGGTGGAGCCGCCAGGCGACGGCGAAGCCTCCGCCGGGAGCGGCGGCGACCTTGAAGTCTGGCCAGGAGGCCGGGTCGGGCACCCCCAGAGGAGTCGTATTGACGTCGAAATCGGGCCCCAGAGGCTTGCCCGCAGGGGAGAACCGGCGGGCGCGCAGGGCCGCGGTCCCGTTGCTGCCCGGCATGATCCCGAGCCAGACCGCGACGAAACCCGCGTCGGCGAGGCCCACGGCGGACACGTCCGCCGGATGATCGATCAGGCGGCTGTTCAGGCGCAGCTCCGGCCCCGTCCGCTGGCCTGAGGCGGTGAGGCGCCGGGCCGCGATGCCATGCTTGCCCGGCAGCGGCCAGCCGGCCATGTATCCGTTCCCCCGGACCTGCCAGACCCATTCGGTGCCGGCGCCTCCCAGGCGGACCGGCTTGCCCACGGGCTTGCCCCGCAGATCGAGGTGGGCCCGGTAGAAGAGCGTCGGCTCGTTCTCGTATTGCACGGTGTGCCAGGTCACGTCGAACCCCTGCCGTCCCGCCGTGACGGCGTCCACGGCAGGAACGCCGGTCGGGCTCGGGAGCCACCGCCAGGAGTCATTCCCCCCTTCGGTCCCTTCGCCCGGGGGGATGTAGCGGTAAATGAGGGAGCCGTCGGTTCTCGAATAGGTGTCGTCATCCCAGGCGATCACATAGGAGCCGTCGGGCTGGGCGGCCACCACGGGAGGGTTGGGGAAGACGTCGGTGTACACCTCGTCCTCCGGGCCGAGCGGCACCAGTTGAGCCGCGAGCGCGGGGTGGCCTGCCGCGCCGAGCCCTGCCGAGATGATGAGGAGGAAGAGGACGAAACGAGTCCTGTTCATGAACTTATGATACTCGCAAGACAGGCGCTGCCCCAAAACGGGCGCCCCGGCGCTCCCCGGCTCGCCGGGTCCCGGGTGGTATAGTTTGGCTCCTCGGAGGGGAGCCCGATGAAGCGTACGTGGACGATCCTGGGGGTAGACGATGTGCCGGGCAGCTTCAAATGGTACCAGGCGCTGTTCGGTCAGCCGGCTACGCTTCTCGCCCATGACCACTTTGGGCAGATCCTCGATTCAGACGGCACGGTCCTGCTCTGCCTCCACGAGTGGGGCGCCCACGAGCACCCCTCGTTGACGAGCCCCGACCGCGGGACACCCGGCAACGGCCTCCTGCTGTTCTTCCGGGTCGATGATTTCGATCTGACGCTTCAAAGGGCGCGCGCGCTCGTCGCCCGGCTCGAAGAAGAGCCCCACGTGAATCCGAACACTCAGACCCGGGAGTTCTCGCTCCGGGACCCGGACGGATACTACGTCACGATCAGCGCGCTCTCCGCGGCCTGACGAGGCATCGATAAAGTAGATCGCAGCCGACACCCGCGAGGAAAGCGAAGTCCTGAGGACGCCCACGCGGGTCGCGTGGGCGTCCGAGCTCCGGAAACGTCAGGCTAGAACAGCGGCTCCGTGTCCGCGAAGATGTGGCTCACGGCCGTGGTGTTGGTGCCGTGGCAATTGAAGCAGTTGCCGCCCTGGGTGTAGGTCTCCATGGTCGTGTTGGACAGCTTGTTGGTTCCCACCTGGTTGCTGGCGGGAGAGGTGTTGCCGCCGAAGATCGTCCAGGTGGTGCCTTCGTGGAAGTAGTTTCTCCTCACGTCGGCGGGGTCGAGGAGCGACCGCACCGTGTTGTTGATGCTGATGACCTGGGCGTTCCCGCTCGACGCGGTACCGTCCAGGCCCCAGGGCTTCTCTCTGCGGGTGTCGCTGGGGCTGATGGTGAAGGGGGAAACCGAAACGATATGGCTGGGAGCACCCAGCTCGATGTGCGGCTGGTTGAACGGACCGGCGGACCCGTTCGAGGAGAACAGCCAGTCCCCCACGGTGTTCTGCGGGACCGTTCCGGTGCCGCTCGGCGTCTTGCTGTAGTTGTAGGCCACCGCGGGGCCGTTGCTCAGGTGCTCGAACGTGGCCCACAGCATCTCCGGATGACCATGGTTGACGTTGTTTGAGGGATTCGTCGATCCGGTGCTGCCGACGACGTGCATGCCGACCATCGCCAGCATCGTGGTATGCGTGCCGGTCTGCACCCAGTCGTTGGGGTTGCTCGTGTCGTAGGTCGGCACGATCGCCTTCATCTGGATGAACGAGCTCGCATCCGCCAGGCTCGACGACTCGATCCACGCCGACTTGATCTCGATGGCCAGCGCCTCCGAATCGATTACCGGCGGCTGGCCGTTCGCGGCGGCAAAGTTCGTGATGGCGTCGAGATCGGCCTGGGTCACGGGGAACTTCGTGCCGGCCGGGACGGAGGCACCCTGCATCGTGCGGTACAGGGCGAATACGTTGTTCACGGTGAGGGCGTAATAGACCAGCGAACCGTTCTGTGCCATCAGGACTCTGCCGTCCGCCTGTCCCTGCTCGGTCTCCGGGAAGTTCCCGAACAGGTCGAGCGACACGACCGACTGGTTGTCGAGGGTGATCCGCTGGATCAGCTCGCTTCTGTCGAAGGCGCCCAGAAGCTGGATCTTCCTCTCGAACTCAGGCTGCAGAATGGCCCGCGGCCCCTGGATCACCTGGCCGCTGAGGTCGAGCAGGACCGGCTTGCCGGTGGTCGACAGGCGCGCGCTGCCGACTTCCAATTGATTTCCGTTCTGATCCGCCACCATCTGCCTGCGTTCCCGAGACATCACGGTGGGAAGGATCTCGAGGAGCCGCAACGAGCTCTTCTCCAGAGTGACGGGCAGATCGAGCAGACCCTTCTGGGACGCGCGGACGGTGAAGGCCCGGACGAAGCCGGACGAATGGGGCACGAAATGCCTGGGACCACCCGGGAAGTCGGGGGGCGTCACGTCGTAGAACGCCGACGTGTTCATGATCAGCCCGCCGCCGCCGCCGTACCGGGGCGGAGCGGGGGACGTCAGCCAGAGGAACATCTGCTCCGACCACTTGTAGAAGCTGCAGTTGGGGATGTCGGGGAAGAGCACGCTGTTGGCGGGCTTCACCGCTCCGTTCAGCGACACGGCTCCGGCGTCGAACCACGAGTTGAACTCCAGGGAGGTGAGCGAGGTGGCGCAGGTGCCCCCCGCGTCCGCCGGCAGCGTCTGCTGGGTGAGGGCGTAGCTGATGCTGACGACGAGAGTCGTCGCCGCGGCCGCGAGCGCGATTTTCCTGATCATGGAACGGGTCATGAATTCTCCTTGGAATCTTTCAACTTTAAAATCGGCGACAAGCGGCCCCGCTCCGCCGGAACGGAACGCCGGCGCACACAGGCTTGGGCGTGGTGCGAACGAACCCGCTGGCCCGCCACGGACGCTTGCTAGAGACTTCCCTAAAACACCAAGGTACAGCTGAGCCCGCTTTGCGCGCCTGCTTGACAGGGGAGCCGCCAAAAGGGTGGCTGCCGGGGTCGGCGGCTCCCGTCAGGTGCTGCTGGATTCGGGGGGACGCCCGGGATCAACCATGATCATCCGGGCGGATTGAGTTGGCGGCCCTGGTGACAACTCCTTGGCTCGTGCTACTTCGGGTTATCTCGGCCCTGGGTCATCGCGTCGACCCTGCCCTGCTCGGATACCAGGCTGCCCAGGAAACTCGTGAAGGGGTCCTGAGTAGGGAAGTACTGTGTTTCCATTCTGGCCCAGGCTCTGATGTTCTGATCGGTTGCCGGCTGCGCCAATCGATCTGTGTTCTGTTCGTAGACATCGCCGATGTGGCCGGATCCGAAGTTGCCCATGCCAACGAGTTGCATCGCCCTGATTCTTGGGTCGTTGAAGGCCGGGCATATGGCCGCCTTACCGAGCGAGCCTGCTGGGCAGGAGCAGGCGATAGCCCGCGCCTTGTCGCGTTGCGCACCCTTTTCGAAGGAGTCGACGATGGCGGCTGCCACATTCATGAGCAACTGCTCTGTGGATGGATCAAAAGGCAGAGCAAAGGAGACGAGGGCCTTTCCCAAAGGTGAGAGCGGATAACGGCCATCCGGGTCAGTCAAGGCTGTCGGCCGGCCGTCCACGTAGGCGTAGGAGTTCTGCCCGCCACGGAGGCCGAGAGGATCGGGCTCGATGTAGCGGCCAAGGGACGGGTCGTAGTCCCGGAACCAGTTCTGGTACAGGCCCGGGGCTCCGGGCTGTAGAGCTTGGCCCGGCAGGCGCATGGCGATCGTGGCCGATGGCGCCGAGAAGGTGCCCGTCTCGCCGAAGGGCTCGAACCAGGCGTCCCAGACCGTGCTCTGGTCGGCCCTGGTCATCGCCAGCGGCTCGTTCAGCTCTCCGGCGTGGACGGCGTAGGTCTGGGCCGTGCCGGAGGAGCTGTCGATCATCGCCACGGGCAGGTCGTCGAGCCAGATGTACTCCTTGAGGACGGCGCCATTGCCGCCGTGCTCGGCCAGCAGGTGCCCCTTGAGGTCGTAGATGTAGAAAGTGCTGACTCCGGAAGCCCGGCTCCAGACCCTGTGGCCGGAGGTGTCGTAGAGGTACTGGCCGGCCGTCGCGCCGTTGGCCTTGATCGTCTTCGCCCGGTTCGCCGCGTCATAGACGTAGTCGTAGGTGGGCCCGCCCACGCGCTGGTCTTGCAGCAGATTCCCGCCTGCCCCGTAGGTGAGGTTCCGCAGGTAACCCGCCGCGCCGGCGACTGTGGTGTGGATCACCTGATTGCTGGTAGGCGACAGGATGGAGAAGGTCTGAACCGACGGGCGATCGGAAAAGAGCTCCGTGATCTCGGTCCGGTTGACCGCGCCGTCATAGGCGTAGTGATGATCGCCCCAGGGCCCCACCGCCGATGCCAGGCGCTCGGAGTTGGTGTAGGTGTAGGTTGCTCCCCGGCCGCCGCCGGTCTGGTCGGTGACCGATTGCGTCTGGCCCAGATTGTCCCGCCCGAAGGTGATGTTGAGCGGGGTCTGCACGGCTGTGGCCCGCACCCGCGTCAGCCAGTAGTTCTTGTCGCGCGCGCGGGTCAGCACGAGCCCGTTGCCATGGGTCAGTTTCTTGAGCGGTCCGAAGGGTGCGTAGGAGGCGCCGGAGACGACCGTCTCCAGGGAGCCGCCCAGGGACTGGGTGGTGATCCCCGTAATCAGGCCGTCGGCGGCCCGGGCATAGGATACGGTCCGGCCGGAGGGAAGAGTGATCTGTGTCAGCTTCCCATTGGGATCGTAGCCATAGCCCACCGTGAAGACACGGGTGTTCGTGTTGCCAACCAGAGTCTTGACCTCTTGGACGATGCGCCCTTGAGCGTCGTAGGTCAGAGCCGAGGAGCCCGCGCCGTTGCTGGCGGATGTCAGCCGGCCGATTCCTGAGTTCCCGCCGGTGACGTCGTCATAAACATAAGAAGCGTTTTCCGCCGGATTGGCCATGGTCGTGTTCTTGAGCCGGCCGATGAGGTCATAGGCGTAGTCCGTCTCCTGTCCGTCGCCGTCGACGAGCTTGGTCAGCCGTCCAGAGGCGTCGTACCAGTAGCTGCGCGTCCCCCGATCCGGGCTCGTCTCCTCGATGATCTGGCCGAAGCCGTCCACCGTGAGCGCGGTCTGGAGCCCCCGCCCGTCGGTCAGTCTGGTGAGCTGGTCGCCCGAGTCGTAGGCGTATTGAACGCTGAAGCTCTCGGGATCGGTCTGCGAAGTGACCCGATTCAGCGGATCGGGGGTGTTCGTGAAGGTCTTGCCCCGCGCGTCGATAACCTGTGTCAGATTGCTGACTTTGTCGTAACTGTAGCTCGTGGTCTGGGAAGATCCCGCGGCGCCCAAGACGCGGATCAGGCGGCCGAGCTGGTCGTAGACGCGATCCTGCTCGAAGGTGATGGCGGCCGCGGCGTCTTTCGCCGTGATCGAAAGAACGTTGCGGCTGGAGTCGGAGCCCAGCGTCAGAGTCTCGCCGCGATCGTTCGTGACCGTCGTCAGGCGGCTCGCGCTGTCATAGTTGTACTGCAGGTAGCCCCCCTGCGGCAGCGTCAGCCGGGAGATGTTGCCTACCGGATCGTACCCGAACTGATAGACCGACTGCTGGGTGCCCGGATTCACCGTAGCGGTCAGCAGCCGACCATGGATGTCGTAGGCCAGGGTCGTGCTAACGCCGTTCGGATCGACGATCGTGGCGGGAGCTCCCCGCCAGTCGACGGTCGTGATCTGGATGACATGGCCCAGCCCATTGGTGATGTTCTTGAGGTAGCCCGTGGCTCTGTAGGCGTAGATGATCTTGTCGCCAGTCCCGGAGTCCGGTCCGTCCACCGATCTCAACTGGCCCGTCGGGCTCCAGTTGTAGACCCACTTGCGGGTCCGTCCGTTCGTCGCGTAGGGGGCGGTGAAGCTGGTCAGGTCCGTGAGGGTGAGAGAGGTGAGCTGGCCCAGCAGGTTGTAGCCGAAGTCCTCCTGGACCAGGCCCGGCCGGGTGGTGCGGCTGGGCACCCGCAAGGCCGGATCCCAGTCGGTGCTGGTAACGCGTTGCGATGCCGTCCCCGCGGCTTCGGTGGTGACCGTCGGCAGGCCGCGAGCGTCGCGCGAGTAGGTTGTCACGCGGCCTTCCTGGTCCGTCTCCGAGGTCAAAAAGTGGTTGGTGTATTCGAAGGTGCGAGTTCCTTCGGGCGTCCCGACGGGCGGGGCGGACGCCGATGCCTTCTCGACGATGCTCGTCAACTCCGGGGCGAGCACGCTCGTCGAGCTGCGGCTGAAGGTATAAACCAGGTCCTTGCCCAGCGCGGTCGTCACC
>Ga0070665_100000280_pt1 | contig 83526 bp, 79 predicted proteins | sample KBSS13metaG_FD_65862 | JGI IMG/M metagenome (GOLD analysis project Ga0070665, IMG submission 65862) | Switchgrass rhizosphere microbial communities from Kellogg Biological Station, Michigan, USA - KBS S1-3 metaG | ecosystem: Host-associated > Plants > Roots > Rhizosphere > Soil ... | reverse complement strand
CCCGCCGGCTACCCCGAGCGGCCCGAACGTCTCTCGGGGGTGGTGGACCACCTCCGGGAGCGCGGCTGGCCCTTCGCCGAGGCGCTAGACGCGACGCATGAAGCGCGCGAGGCAGTCACCGCTGTTCATGACGAGGGGTACGTCGCTCGCTTCGAACGGGCCGTGGCGCGCGGGGATTCGCTGCTCGACTCGGCGGACAACCCGCTCTCCGCCGGCACCTGGAAGGCGTCCTGGGCGGCGGTGTCGGCCACGCTCGCGGCGGCGGATTGGATGGCCGGAGGGGAGGAGCGCACGGCCTTCGCGGCGGTGCGCCCGCCGGGGCATCACGCCGAGCGGGCGTTCGCCATGGGTTTCTGCTTCTTCAACAGCGCGGCGGTGGCCGCCGAGCACCTGCGCCGCCGGCACGGCGCCTCGCGGGTGGCCGTGTTCGATTTCGACGTCCATCACGGCAACGGCACCCAGCACCTGTTCGAGCAGCGGGCCGACGTCTTTTATGCCAGCACCCACCAGTACCCGTTCTACCCCGGCACCGGCGCCGCGAGCGAGCGGGGGATCGGGGCCGGCGAGGGGTTCACCCTCAACGTGCCGCTCCCCGCCGGCACCGGCGACGAGGGGTACGCCGAGGCGATCCGCGACCGGATCCTCCCCGGGCTGCGCCGCTTCTCCCCCGACGCGCTGATCGTCTCCGCCGGCTTCGACGCCTGGCAGGACGACCCCCTGGGCGGCATGCGCGTCACCCGGGAGGGGTTCCGGAATTGGGGCGATTGGCTGCGGGATCTCGCCGCCGAGCTCTGCGGCGGCCGGGTGCTTGCCGTCCTCGAAGGGGGGTACGACCTCGCGAACCTGCCGCTGCTGGTCGAGGCCAGCCTCGAGGGGCTGGCGGGAGGGAAGCCGGATTCCACCCTATAGAAGAAAGTCGATGATTGACTTTCTTCCTGCAAAGCCCTTAAAATCCGCGAAAGTTCACGTAATACATGAAGGGTGACCGGAAAAGGTCCGCGCTCTTCAGTTGTTTCCAACGTTTCACACACCCTGGGTGTTCGACCGCAGGCGGCTGTGAGGAGGTTAGGAGCATGAAGCGCAATGTTCTCGTGTCCGCGATCGCGGTAGCCCTGCTGGCGTCGATGCCGGGTTGGGCCGCTGCCCCGTTCGGCTCGTTTGGTGGCATCGTGGGCGGCGGCAACTCCGGCGCCGGCTCCCTGCCCCTCACCGGCTGGGCTCTCGACGACAATGGCGTCCTGGCGGTCGACATCCTGGTGGATGGCTTCGTCGCCGGCCGCGCCGCCTACGGCCGGGCTCGCGCCGGGGTCGCGGCGAGGTTCCCCGGCTATCCGGATTCGGATGCCGCCGGCTTCGCCTTCCAGCTCGACACCACGCACTACCTGAACGGCAGGCACAGCGTGGCCATGCGGGTGAAGAGCCGCGCCGGCGAGACGGTGGTCCTCCCCGCCCGGGCCATCACGTTCACCAACGTCGAGCATGATCTCCTGCCGTTCGGCACGATCGAGTTCCCCAAGGCGCAGGCCGAGCTGCGCGGCAACTGCGACGTCAACTCCCCCAACCGCCGCTACGCCGTCATCTCCGGCTACGCGCTCGACGCCGGCACCCGGAGCAACGACACCGGCGTCGCCTTCGTCGAGCTGCTGATCGACCGGGCGGTGGCGGCGGACCCCTGGGACGGCATCAGCTACAACTCCGACCTCGCCTGCACCTTCTCCGCGGCGAAGGGGGGCCAGACCGATTGCTACGGGATCCGCCGGCTGGATATCGAGCAGGTCTTCCCGAGCCTCAAGGACAGCCCCCACAGCGGCTTCCGTTTCGTGCTCGACATCGGGCAGCTGGTGACCGCCCTGCCGATCCCGGGCTACCAGCCGCTGTACAACCAGGGCCATCACATCCTGACCATCCGGGCGGGCGACCACGCCAGCCAGCTCAGCAACATCGCCGAGATCCCGGTCACCTTCACCTGTGACCAGAACCCGCCGGCCAACGAGATCGCGATCGGCAACATCGATCTGCCGCGCAACGGGCTGCTGTACAACGGCGTCATCCAGGTGACCGGCTGGACGCTCGACTGGGAGGGCGTGAGCAGCGTCCAGGTCCTCGTCGACGGCCATCCGTCCGGCAGCGCGGTCTATGGTCTCCCGCGGGCGGACGTCTTCGAGCTGAACTACTACCCGGGCTATCCCAACTTCGTCGCTCCGGGCTTCCAGTACGCCCTCGACACCCGGCTGCTCGCCAACGGCGAGCACTTCATCGACGTGGTGGTGACGGACGTGCTCGGCTCCACCACCTACATCGGCAAGAAGCGGATCGTTGTCAACAACGTCGGCGGGTAGAGCTAGCTCCGCCCCGCGGGCTTCCGGCGCCCCATCCTCCGGGATGGGGCGTTTCGCGTTTTCGGGGCCCGTCATGCTGCCCGGCCATGTTTTTTCCCCGGTGCTATCCTTCGCGGCATGTCGGGGATCGACCGCATTCTGTTCTTCGGCACGCCGGAATTCGCGGTGCCGACGCTCGCCGCCCTGGTCGCGGCCGGTCGGCCGCCGGTGCGCGTCGTCACCCAGCCCGCGCGCCCGGTCGGCCGCCATCGCGACCCCCAGGACCCGCCGGTCGCCCGCTGGGCGCGCGAGCACGGCCTGGCGGTGACCCAGCCCGAGCGCGTCCGCCGCCCCGAGTTCCTTGAGGAGGCGGCGGCGCTCGGCGCCGATGTCGCCGTGGTCGTCGCCTTCGGCCAGATCTTCCCGCGCGCCCTGCTCGACCTGCCGCGCCACGGCTGCATCAACCTTCACGCCTCGCTGCTCCCGCGCTGGCGCGGCGCCTCGCCGATCCAGGCCGCGGTGGCCGCGGGCGACGCCTGGACGGGGGTGACGACGATGCGGATGGACGAGGGTCTCGACACCGGCCCCATCCTGCTCGAGGAGAGGGTCGGGATCGGCCCGCTGGAGACCGCCGGCGAGCTCGCCGCGCGGCTCGCCGCCCTCGGCGGTCCGCTGATGGTGCGCACGCTCGAGCTCCTGGAGCGCGGCGAGATCGAGCCCCGGCCGCAGCCGGCCGACGGGGTGACCTACGCACCGCGCCTCACCCGCGACAGCGGCCGGGTGGACTGGGGATTGCCGGCGCGCGAGATCCACGACCGCCTGCGCGCCTACACGCCGTGGCCCGGGATCACCGCCGAGTTTCGCGGAGAGCCGATGAAGATCGTGGCGGCGGAAGTGATGGAGGAGGCTGGGGAGGGAGCTCCCGGCGCGATCCTCGGGCTGCGCGGCGGCCGGCTGCTCGCCGTCTCCTGTGGCGGCGGCACCGTGCTCGGCCTCGCCGAGCTGCAGCGGCCCGGCAAGCGCGCCCTGCGCGCCGCCGACTTCGCCAATGGAGAGCGGCTGCGAGCCGGCGAGAGCTTCACCTGACCGGTCCGCCAAGCATGTCCAAGCGCCACTTCTCTCCGCCTCCGACTCCCCAGACCGGTCCCGGCCGCAGCCGCCGCCTCAGCGCCCGCCAGGACAACGTCCGCGCCGCCGCGGCGTGGGTGCTCGAGCGGACCCTGCAGTCGATGGCGCCGGCCGACTCCTTCCTCGACAGCGCGCTGCCGCGCTTCGACGACCGCGATCAGGGATTGCTGCGCGAGCTGGTGATGGGGAGCCTGCGCTGGCTGCGCCGGCTCGACCACGTGATCACCGCCGCCAGCAGCCGCTCCTTCGATCAGATCGAGGAGGCGCTGCGCTCGCCGCTGCGGATCGCCACCTACCAGCTCCTCTTCCTCGACCGCGTGCCGGCGCATGCCGCCGTCCACGAGGCGGTCGAGCAGGCGCACCAGCTCACTCATCGCGGCGGTGCCAGCTTCGTCAACGGCGTGCTGCGCCGGATCGCGCGCGATCCGCGCCCCGGCGACTGGCCGGTGAAGGAGTCCGATCCGGTGCGGCGGCTGGCGATCGAGTACAGCCACCCCGACTTCCTCGTCGACCGCTGGCTCCACCGCTTCGGCACCGCGCGGACGCTCGATCTGCTCGAGGCCAACAACCGGCCGAAGCCGATGCAACTGCTCGCCTTCCGCGACCGCGGCGGCCGCGAGCTGCTGGCCGAATCGCTGATCGACGAGGGGCTGGAGGTCGAGCCGGCGTCGCTCTCGCCGCTCGGGCTGATCGTGCGGCGCGGCAATCCGCTGACCTCCGCGGCCTTCCATCGCGGCGATCTCTACGTGCAGGACGAGGCGAGCCAGGCCGCCGCGCTGATCCCGCCGCCACGCAAGGACGAAACCGTGCTCGACGCGGCGGCGGCGCCCGGCGGCAAGAGCTTCTCGCTGCTCGCCTGGGAGCCGAGCGTCAGGATCACGATGAGCGACGTCGCGCTGTCGCGCGCCTCCCTGGTGCGCGCCAACCAGCGCCGGCTGGGGCGTTCGCTGCCGCTCGCCGTCGCCGACGCCGGGACGCCCCCCTTCTCCCGGCCGTTCGATCGCGTGGTGCTCGACCTGCCGTGCACGGGCACCGGCACGCTGCGCCGGCACCCGGAGATCAAGTGGCGGATCAGCGAGAGCGAGATCGGCCGCCTGTCGCGCCAGGCCCTGCGGCTGCTCGACGGCTCGGCGCCCCTGGTGGCTCCCGGCGGCCGGCTGATCGCCATCACCTGCTCGCTCGAACGGGAAGAGAACGAGGACGTCATGGCACGCTTTCTCGCAACGCATCCGGACTTCTCTCTGACACCGCTTGAAGGAATGCTTGAAACACCTGTGGCCTCAGGAGTTACGGGCCCCGGAGCGTGGCAGATCCTGACCGGCGGCGATCACGACGGCTTCACCGTCAATGTGCTCGCCAAAGCCCCGGTTTAAAGCGGTTCTGAGCCCCTCATGCTGTATTGACAGCCCACTCCTGTTGCCTTATCGTTTCCGCCAGTCACTTTCGTTCAAAAAAACGACTAGAGGAGGAGAGCGATGGCTGGTAAGGCTGATCTCGTGAATAGTATTGTGGACTCCGTCGAGGGGGTGAATCGGCGGCAGGCCGCTGCAGCTTTCGAAGCGGTCGTCGGCGCTGTCTCCGACGCCCTGAAGGCCGGTGAATCGGTCAAGATCCCGGGCCTCGGCAGCTTCGCCGTCGCCGAGCGTGGCGCCCGCAAGGGGCGCAACCCCGCCACCGGCGAGTCGATCACCATCAAGGCCAGCAAGACCGTCCGTTTCAAGGCCGGCAAGGACCTCAAGGAAGCCGTCAACACCAAGAAGCGCGGCCGCAAGTCCTCGTAAGCAGGATCCCCGAAAAGATCGCTCTCCGAAGCCCCGCGCGCGCCGAGCGCCGGGGCTTTGATGTTTTTGGGGGGAACAGCACACGGACGAACATGGACTGACACGGACCAACACGATAAATCCCCCGAGACGGGAGTCGTTTTTGGTCCTTGTCAGTCCGTGTCCGTCCCTGTTCGTCCGTGTGCTGTTCCCCCTACCGGATCTGCCGATACAGCCGCGCCAACCGATGCGGCGAGACGCCGCAGAGGAAGAGAATCCAGATCAGCCAGTTCGTCGCCACCGTCCGCGCCGCGCCCTGTTCCACGAAGCGGCGGGCGCCGGTGGTCACCGGCTCCTCGATCAGCGTGAAGCCCTCGAGGCGGCGCAGGCGCAGGGCGAAGTCGAGGTCTTCCAGGATCGGCCAGTCGCGGAATCCACCCAGGGCTTCGAACGTCTCGCGGGTGGCGAACTGCGCCTGATCGCCGAGCGGCACGCGCAGCCGGCGCGTGCGCCAGTTGATCAGCCGGGAGCCCAGGCGCTGCATCGGGCGGTCGACGTCGAAGCGGAGGAAGAAGGCGCCGCCGGGCGCGCCGCGCTTCACCGCCTCGCGGAGCCGTTCCACACCTTTTTCGGGGAGCGTCGTATCCGCGTGCAGGAAGAGCAGCACGTCGGCGGTGGCCGCCGCGGCGCCGCGGTTGAGCTGGCCGCCGCGCCCGGGCGGACCGGTCACGACGCGGGCGCCGAGCTCGCGCGCCAGCGCCACCGTGCCGTCGCCGCTGCCACCGTCCGAAACGATCAGCTCGTCGGCCATGGCGAGGGCCGCGGGGAGGTAGCGGCGCAGGGTGTCCTCCTCGTTCAGGGTTGGCACCACGATCGCCAGTCGCATCGGGTGTTAGCATACCGGCGCCAGATAGCGGAGCAAAACGTCCGGAGACGCATCGCCTCATGAGCTCGCAAGGTTCGTTCAGCCATCTCGACCCCCAGGGCAGCGCCCACATGGTGGACGTCTCGGAGAAAGCCGTCACCCGGCGGGTGGCCGAGGCTTCCTGCCGGGTGCTGCTCTCCGCCCAGACCCTGATCCGATTGGCCAATCTCCCCAAGGGGGATGCCTTCGCCGTCGCCCGCCTCGCCGGCATCCAGGGCGCCAAGCGCACCTCCGAGCTGATCCCGCTGGCGCACCAGATCCCGCTCGACCAGGTGGAGATCGACATCCAGCCAATCCCCGAGGGGGTCCTGATCCGCAGCCACGTCGTCGTCAACGCCCGCACCGGCGCCGAGATGGAGGCCCTGCTCGCCTGCTCGACCGCCGCCCTCGCCCTCTACGACATGGTCAAGGCGGTCGAGAAGGGCGCCGTGATCACCGACCTCCGGCTCGATGCCAAGAGCGGCGGCCGTACGGGCATCTTCCGGAGAGAAGACCGGTGAGCGTCCAGACCGGCCTCGACCGTCTCCTCACCGACCCCTCGCGGCTCGCCGAGCGCGCCTACGGCATCCTGGCCCACGGCGCTTCGATCACGCGCGACGGCCGGCCGATCCATCTCGCGCTCGCGGAGACCGTGGCCGGCCCCGCGCGCGCCCTCTTCGGCCCCGAGCACGGCTACTACGGCATCGAGCAGGACATGATCCCCGCCGAGGGGGGGAGCGACCCGTGGACCGGCGCTCCCATCCTCTCGCTCTACGGCGATTCGGAGCAGACGCTGCGCCCGTCCCCGTCGGCCTTCGCGGGGCTCGACCTGCTGCTGATCGATCTCCAGGACGTCGGCTCGCGCTACTACACCTACGCGGCCACCGGGATCTGGGCCGCCGAGGCGGCGATGGCCGCCGGCTGCGAGGTCTGGGTGCTCGACCGCCCCAACCCGCTGGGCGGCGAGGTGATCGAGGGCAATCTCCTCGGCGCCGGCTACGAGTCGTTCGTCGGCGCCTTCCGGCTGCCCGTCCGCCACGGCCTGACCCTCGGCGAGCTGTTCCGCCTGGAGGCGCGGCGCCGCAACTGGATCGGGCACAACGCCTACTTCACGGTCTGGTACATGGACGGCTGGACGCGCGGCATGACCTGGGAGCAGACCGGCCTCCCCTGGATCGCGCCGTCGCCCAACATGCCCACGACCACGACGGCGCTGGTCTATCCCGGCGGCTGCCTCGTCGAGGCGACCGAGCTCTCCGAGGGGCGGGGCACCACGCGCCCGTTCCAGCTCACCGGCGCGCCGTTCATCGATCCCAAGCGCCTGGCCGCCGAGCTGAACGGGCGCGATCTCCCGGGCGTCCGGTTCGTCCCCACCTATTACCGGCCGCAGTTCCAGAAGCACCGGGGCGCGGTCTGCGCCGGCGTCGAGCTGCTGGTGACCGACCCCAAAGCCTTCCGGTCCTACCGCACCGGCGCCGAGCTGCTCGACGCCATCCACCGCCTCTGGCCGGACGACTTCGCTTGGCGCGAGGCCCCCTACGAGTTCGTCTCCGACCGTCCGGCGATCGATCTCCTGACCGGCGGCCCCGAGTACCGGCAGGCGGTCGAGAGCGGGGAGGGGCTGGCGGACTGGATGGCGGCCTGGAAGAACGACGAGCGGGAGTTCCGGGAGGAGTGCCGGGAGATCCTGCTCTATCCGGAAGGCGGGGCATGACCATGACGCTCGGGAGAACGATTTGAAAACGCCTCACCTCCTCCGGGTGGACGACGCGCCCGGCCGCTTCGCCCCCCTGATCGCCGCCGCCCGCGCCCTGGGCCTGCGGATCGGCTGGCTCGACCTCGGCGGCGCGACCGCCCCCGTCCCGGAGGCGCTGGAGGCCGCCGCGGCCGCGAGCGTGCTCCGCGCCGTGGCGGTGGGGGAGGGGCGGACGGTCGCCGTCAAGCCCCTGCGCGGCGCGCCGGTCCTGAAGGATCTCCTGCGCGAGCACTTCCGCGGCTGCGTCATGGTCCTGGTCCGGGGGGAGATCGAGGCCCCATCCCTGCGGATCGAGGACGACGCCTGGATCGTGGCGCCCCCCGGAGCCGCCTCGCGCCGCTACGCCACGGAAGAGCTCGCCATGGCGCTGCGCAAGCCGCGGCCGTGGGAGACGCCCCACGGGGCGTCTCTACAGTAGAGGCGCTCCGCGGGCGTCTCTCTCCTCCGCCCCGCCTTGCCACCTCACCCCCTTTTTGCCACAATGCGGCATAATTTGGGGACCTCTCCAGGTCCCTCCGAGAGGAGAGGTGTACCGTGACCGAGCCCATCAAGTTTTTCCTTCCCGGCCCGACCTACGTTCCCGAGGATGCCCGCCAGGCGATGACCCAGCCGATGGTGGGGCACCGGTCGCCCGGCTTTAAGGATTTCTACATCAAGCTGTCCGCCAAGCTCCCCAAGCTGCTCCGTACCTCCGGCGACGTCATGGTCGCCACCGGCAGCTCGACGCTGGTGATGGAGAGCGCCGTCATCTCCTGCGTCCGGGAGGACGTGCTCTGCCTGACCAACGGCGCCTTCTCCGAGCGCTGGCACTCGATCGCCAAGTCGACCGGCAAGTCCGCCGACAAGCTCTCCGCCCCCTGGGGGCAGGCGATCGATCCCGAGGCGCTGCGCGCCGCCCTGCGCCGCAAGAAGTACGAAGCCATCACCGTGGTCCACAACGAGACCTCGACCGGCGTCATGAACCCGATCGCCGACCTCGCCAAGGTGGTCCGCGAGGAGGGGGACGCCCTGGTGATCGTCGATGCCGTCTCCTCGCTCGGCGGCGCGCCCGTCGAGACCGATGACTGGGGGCTCGACATCTGCCTCGCCGGCACCCAGAAGGCGATCGCCGTGCCGCCCGGCCTCACCGTCTTCACCCTCTCCGACCGCGCGGCCGAGCGGGCCAAGGCCGTGCCGCACCGCGGCTTCTACACCGACCTCCTGCGCTACGTCGACAAGCACAAGGAAGGGGGCTTCATCACCACCCCCGGCATTCCGCTGCTCTGGGCGCTCGACGTCCAGCTCGACCGCATCCTCGCCGAGGGGATGGAGGCGCGCTGGGAGCGCCACCGGCAGCTCCAGCAGAAGACGGCCCAGTGGGCGGCCTCGCGCGGCTGCGCCTACTCCTCGGCCGAGAATGCCCGCTCGCTGACGGTGAGCTGCTTCAATTCGCCGGCGGGCGTCGATCCGCAGGCGATCGTCAAAGGGTGCACCGCGCAGGGCTACACCATCGGCAGCGGCTACGGCGACTGGAAGCCGACCACCTTCCGCATCGGTCACATGGGCGAGGTGCGCGAGAGCGATCTCGATGCGCTGCTGGCCGTGATCGATCAGATCCTGGAGAAGGTGGCCGCTCCGGCGGCTCGCTGAGACCATGGCGAAGATCCTGATCGCCGACACCCTCGATCCCTCCGGCCTCACGCTGTTCCAGGAGGCCGGGGTGGAGGTCCACCAGCTCACGGCCGAGGAGCGCCCGCGCCTGCCCGAGATCCTCGCCGACTTCGACGCCCTGGTCGTGCGCAGCTCCACCCAGGCCACCGCCGACCTGCTCCGCGCCGGCAAGAAGCTCAAGGTGGTGGGGCGCGCCGGCATCGGCGTCGACAACGTGGACGTGGCCGCCGCGACCGAGCTCGGCATCCTGGTCGTCAACGCGCCCACGGCCAACCTGATGTCGGCCACCGAGCACACCTTCGCGCTCCTCCTCTCGCTCGCCCGCCGGGTGCCCGAGGCCGACGCCTCGATGCGGGCGGGGGAGTGGAACCGCAAGATCACCGGCGTCGAGCTGCAGGGCAAGACGATCGGGATCATCGGCTTCGGCCGCATCGGCCAGCGGGTGGCGGACCGTGCCCGCGGCTTCGAGATGAAGATCGTCGCCTACGACCCCTTCCTCGACGCCGCGGCGGCCCGCAAGCTGGACGTCGAGCTGCTGGGGATCGACGACCTGCTCGCCCGCGCGGACGTGATCACCTTCCACACGCCGCTCACCAAGGAGACCCGCAACCTGCTGAACCGCGAGCGCCTGGCGAAGATGAAGAAGGGGGCGCTGATCGTCAACTGCGGACGCGGCGGGGTGATCGACGAGGAGGCACTGCTCGAGGCGCTCGAATCCGGCCACATCGGCGGCGCGGCGCTCGACGTCTTCGCCGAGGAACCGCCGAAGGACCTCCGGCTGGTGCGCCACAAGAGAGTGGTATCGACGCCCCACCTCGGCGCCCAGACCCGCGAGGCCCAGGAGCGGATCTCGATCGAGACCGCGCAGATGGTCCTCGCCGCGCTCGCGGGCTCGCTGGCGGTGGCGGCGGTCAACCTGCCGTTCCGGGCCACCGGCGGCCGGGCCGAGCCTTTCATGGCGCTGGGCGAGTCGCTCGGCCGCATGGCCGGCGCGCTCCTCGGCACCGCGCCGCAGAGCCTGACGGTGGACGTCTGGGGGTTGGACGAGGGGCTGCGCCACCCGGTGACGGTCGCCGTGCTCAAGGGGGTGCTCACCCCGTTCCTGGGCGAGGGGGTCAACTACGTCAACGCCGAGCGGATCGCCGAGGGGCGCGGGATCGAGGTGGTGCGCTCCACCCACAGCAACGCGCGGAGCGAGTACCCGCAGCTCGTCGACATCACCCTCTCCGGCGGCGGCCGCAGCGTCGAGCTGGGCGGCACGGTGTTCGGCGACGGCGATTCACGGGTGGTGCGGTTCGAGAACTACCCACTGGAGTTCCGGGCCGAGGGGAACCTGCTGGTGCTGGAGAACCTGGACAAGCCCGGAGTCGTGGGCAAGGTCGGCACCCTGCTGGCGGAATCGAACGTCAACATCGCCGATATCCACCTCTCCCGCCGCGGCCAGGAAGCCCTCGCCGTCCTGCGCCTCGACCAGGAGCCCACGCCCGAGCTGCTGGAGAAGCTCGCTGCGCTGCCCGAGGTGAAGTCGGCGCGGCGGGTGTTGCTGGGGTAGGTTCTTTCTGGGAGCGCCGGCGTCCCAAAAACTCCGGCGGGAGGCCCGAAAAGGAGAATATGCGGCGGATTCTTCTTTTCAGCTCGTCCGCCGGGTCCGGCATGCGGAGGTTTTCCAGAAATCTGCCGCTTGTACCGCCCGGCTTGCGGCATAAAACGAGAATTGTGCCGTTTGCCGCTCCCGTTATGCGGCATAACGGGAGCGGCTTGCGGCACATTTCTAGAAAAACGCCGCTTGCCGGTCCCAAGGTGCCGCTTGCCGGCCCCGGCTTACGGCGGAATTTCCTCTAAATGCCGCGAAATGCTGGACTCGCCAAGCCTGCCGACCTGATTTCGCGGCATTTTTTCTCGTGAGAGGCTCATGGAGCCGAGCAGCGAGCGCGGAACTATGGGCAGGGCTGGGGAGCCGGCACCTTCGGATCGTCGCCGACCCGCCGGTCCATCCACTCCAGAATGGTGGAGTAGGCGAGCGGGGCCAGGAAGTGCAGGTTCAGGTCGTGCCCCGCGTTGGGGATGGCCACCGTCTCCGCGCAGGCGTCGGCCGGGTAGAAGCTCGGCTCGGTAGCGAGGCTGCCGGACGCCGAGCAGGTCGGCGCGGCGCAGAAAGCCTCGTCGAAGTCGCCGACCACCACGAGCACGGGAACGTGGATCCCGTTCGACAGGGCCAGCGCGGGAACCGCCGTGTTGAGCTCGGCCGTGGTGACCGTCTCCTTGGTCTGATCGTCCACCTCCACCACCTGCGGATCGAAGAACGGCGCGTGGTAGAAGACGGTGCGCTGGCCGGGAAGGCTGGTGAGATAGCCGTCCGGGAGGTTCTGCCCCGCGAAGCGCGGATCGAGGCTCGCCGGATACAAGCTCCCCAGGATGTCCCCCAGGGCCGGCGTGATGGTGTGGGACACGCCGGTCAGCACCACGCCGTCGACGTCGCCGTAGGTGGCCGCCTCCTGGATCGAGATCACCGAGCCGAGCGAGTGGCCGACGAGCGCCACGCGCTCGGCGCGGATGCGGCCGAACGAGGGCACCACCCGATCGCCGCCGCGCAGCTCCTGAACGATCTGGTGCACCACATAGGCATTGGATTCGATGGTGACCGCATCCGCCGGCGGATGATCGCTCTGGCCGATGCCGATCCGATCGATGCTGAGCACCGCGTAGCCCGCCGCCGTGGCGTAGCGGACGTACGAGTAGAGCTCGGGCTGGAAAGGGAAGTCCCAGTAGAGATGACTGTAGGTCGCTCCATGCAGCGCGATCTGGATCGTCTTGTCATGGATGCTGCCGCGCGAGCAGAGGACGCCGAAGACGTTGTAGACGGTGGCGTCGTTCGGAGAAAGGTTCACGGAAAACGATACATCCTCACATCGCTCTCCGCCCTGCGCCGCCGAGGCGCTGGACGGAACGAGCATGGCGATTCCCATCACGCAGAGCAGACCCACGGCGAACCGCAGGCGCGAAGCTGGGATCTCGAAGCTTGGACGGTATCTCATCGGTCTCTCCTTCTTGGCCTGAGGCCAGAATTGTGGCTCTTGAGAACGCTGACCGTCGGATCAGCTTGAGAATATAACGGATCACCGTCAAGAGTTCCCTCACGAAGACGGAAGATCTGTTTGACGGGCCGGGCTCCGCGTGGTTATACTACGGGTATGAAAACGGCGGTCTCAATTCCCGACGATGTATTTGAGGAAGCCGAGCGCCTTGCGGCGGAGCTGCAGACCTCTCGCAGCCAGCTTTACAGCCGCGCGCTGAAAGAGTTCGTAACTCGACATAAACCCGATCGCATGACCGAAGCGATGAATCGAGTGATCGATGAGGTGGGGGGCGAGGTTGACGAATTCAGTCAGAGAACCGCGCGTCGGGTGCTGGAGCAAGTGGACTGGTGATCAGTCAAGGAGAGATCTGGTGGGCCGACTTGGGGGAGCCTGCCGGATCGGCCCCAGGATATCGGCGACCCGTTGTCGTGGTGCAATGTGACGTATTGAATGAAAGCAGGATCGGTACCGTTGTCTGTGTACCGCTGACGAGCAACCTGAAATGGGAAGGCGCGCCCGGTAATGTGCTGCTGAAGGCAAGAACGACGGGCCTTTCCAAAGATTCGGTTGCGAACGTCTCGCTGATTGTCGCCCTCGATAAACGCCAGCTCACCGAATGCACCGGCAAGCTTCCACGGCGCGAATTGGATCTTGTGCTCACCGGCATTGAAATCGTTTTGGGCCGGTAGGGGACCGGGAGCTCGCCGCTCCTATCCCACCCTCTCCGGCAGGCCGGGGAACAGCGGCCGGGCTCCCCTCATGACGTCGAAACTTTCAGCGCCCATGCGGCCCGCCAACTTGCTCCTGCATTTGAAGACGATCTGCTGCCGTCGAGAGGGACCGTCGCTCCAATCGATCACGATGTAGCTGGTGCCCTCCTTTCTCTCCCTGCGACCGTTCTCCGACTGGGACAGGATCAGGGACGGAAGCCCGTCGAGGGCCGCGAGATGGGCGTGTGTGTCCGACTCTTCGCCTCCGAAAACTCCGAGAATCGAACCGCGCGGGATTCTGCCGACCTCCCGGCAGTCGTCCTCCGCCAGGAAGATGATCTCCGTGGCGGTCGCGCCGCAGCTCACGAGCGTGAACGGCTCGATCCCCTGCAGACCCGAGAGGCAGGTTCCGAGGAGTTGCGACCGGCCGGCGCCCAGATCCGCGAGAGCCCGATCCATCCTGCCCGATGCCCGGAATGCCTGCGCGAGTTTCCAGGCGATAAAAAGGACGAAGAGAGCGGCGACGCCGATCATCACCGCATGAACCGTCTGAACCGTATTCATGGAAGAGATCCTAAACCAGGGAGAGCCGCGCGGGTGCGGCTGGGGTAAACTTCGCCCCGCCAAGGACGAGGGGCGCGGACCGCGCCTCCAGCGAGAGAGGAGCTCTGCATGGCGCACGTCGGAGTCGTTTTCGGAGGCAGGAGCACTGAGCATCAGGTCTCGATCCGCTCGGCGCGCACGGTGGCCGAGGGGTTGCGCGAGGCCGGCCACGCGGTGACGCCGCTCGGTATCGCGGCGGACGGCTGCTGGATCGACGCCCAGGCTTCCGCGGCGGTGATCGACGGCGTGTCGAAGGAGATCCCGCCGCTGGAGCTGCCGGTCGCGCCCACGGTGCGCCATCTGCTCGCCTCGGGGGTCGAGGTGGTCTTCCCGATCGTCCACGGCACCTGGGGGGAGGACGGCACCTTCCAGGGGCTCTGCGAGATGCTCGACCTCCCCTACGTGGGCTGCGGAGTCACCGCCAGCGCCCTCGCCATGGACAAGGTCCTCGCCAAGCGCCAGCTCGCCGCGGCCGGCGTGCCGGTGGTGGACTTCGAGACCGCCTCGCGCCGCGACTTCGAGACGAATCCGGCGGCGTTCCTCGCCCGCTGCGAGCGGCTGCCGCTGCCGCTGTTCGTCAAGCCGAGCAACGGCGGCTCCAGCGTGGGGGTGCGCAAGGTCTCCGACCTCGCGGGCCTGGAGGAGGCGATCCGCTTCGCTCTCCGGTTCGACGAGGTCGTGCTGGTCGAGCGGGGGATCAAGGGGCGGGAGCTCGAGTGCGCCGTCCTCGGCTACCGCGAGGTCCAGGCCTCGGCGGTTGGGGAGATCGTCCCCGGCAACGAGTTCTACGACTACGCGGACAAGTATCTGCAGGACACGGCCGGCCTGATCGCCCCGGCCGAGCTGCCCGAGCGGGTCTCGGACCGGCTGCGCGCCATCGCCGTCGAGGCGTTCCTCGCCATCGGCGGCGCCGGCTTCGCCCGGGTCGACTTCCTGCTCGAAGGGGACGGCGAGGAGGGGCTCTTCATCAACGAGATCAACACGCTCCCCGGCTTCACGAGCATCTCCATGTACCCCCTGCTCTGGAGCCTCACCGGCTATCCGCTCCCCCAACTGGTGGACCGCCTGGTCCAGATCGCCCTCGAACGCCACCGCGACCGCCAGCGGCTGGACGAGGGGATCAAGGAGTTTCTGGCCGAGCTGGCGCTCAAGGCGTAAGCGCGGCCTTTCATGAGTCCGTCGAACCGGACGAGAGCCCTGCTCGCAGCCCTCATCGTCGCGGTGACGGCCGTCCGGCTGGGCCTCGCCCTCGCGTTCTACGGCTTCCTCACCGGGGATGACGTCGAGATCCTCCAGGCGGGGTTCCAGCGGGCGTTCGGCTGGCCCTATCAGCCGTGGGCGATCCGCAATCTCCTGGTTTCGGACCTGCTCGTCGCTCCCGCCTTGCGGATCGCGGTGGCGCTGGGGGTTACCGCCACGCGGACGCTCGTCTCGCTCGCCGCCGTGCCGTTCGTCCTGCTGGCTTCGCTGAACGTCTGGCTGGTGTTCCGGCTGGCCCGGAGGTGGCTGGCGGGCGACGCCCCCGCGCTCCTGGCGGCCGCCCTTTACGCCCTGCACTGGATTCCGCTGGGGTTCGGCAGCACCGTCTATCCGCGGGCGGCCTCGACGACCTGCGTCTTGCTCGCGGCGTGGCTCCTCTCTCGCGGCGGGCTCCCGCGGGCCTCTCTGGCCGGCGGTCTCGCCGCCGTCGCCTTCGCGATCCGCTACAGCGAGGCGATCTTCCTGGTGCCGATGCTCGCCGTCCTGGCGCTGGAGCCGGTCCCGGCGCGGGCCCGGCTGGCGAGGTGCGCCGCCCTCCTCGGCGGCTTCCTCGGGATGGCGCTGCTCACGGTGGGGCTGGAGGATGGGCTCACCTGGGGGAGGCCGTTCGCCAGCCTGGCCGCCTTCGCCCGGTTCACGCTGATCGAGGAGCGGTCGTCCTCACTGGTGGTGGGCCAGCCGTGGTACTGGTTCTTCTGGCGGCTGCCGAAATGGCTGCCGGTCACGCTCCTCCCCTTCCTATGGAACGTCCGCCGCGCGCGTGCCCTGCTCCCGGCCGCGCTCTACGCGCTCCTGCCTATCCTTCTGCTCTCAGGCGTCCACCACAAGGAGATGCGCTATCTCCAGGGGGTTCTCCCCTTCGTCCTCCTGATCGCGGCGGCCGGCGCGTGGTCCTTCTGGGATCGCGGGAGGCGCTGGCCGGTGGCGATCCTCTGCGTCGCGTCGATGGCGCTCGGCCTCGCGGGGATCGTTTTTCTCAGGGACAAGTCGATGGCCGCGGTGCAGGCGGCGGAGGAGCTCGCCGTTCTCGCCCGGGGGCAGACCGTGGCGGTGTCGCAGTCCTGGGCATACGGGGGGACCCTCTATCTGCGTCCGGACTTCAAGGTGCTGGAGCTTCCGTATCCGCTGACGATGACAGCTCTGGAGAGGGCGGTGGCGAGGGCGAGATGGCTCGCCATCTATAGCCGGGATCTGCGGGCGAATCCCGCGTTCGCGGCCCTGCTGGAGGCGCGCGGGTTCACCCGGGTGCGGGAGTTCGTAGGGAGGTCGAGCCGGCCGGTGGTCCTGTACGCCGCCGACCGGCGGCCACCGGCTTAGAGGGGCGTGATCTCGACGCGCGCGAGGCCGTTCGGGACCATCTGCAGCTCGCGGGCGGCGCCGTAGGAGAGGTCGATGTCGCGGCCGTGGATGTAGGGGCCGCGGTCGTTGATCTTCACCACCACTCCGCGGCCGTTGTCGAGGTTGCGGACCAGGACGCGGCTGCCCAGGGGGAGGGAGCGGTGGGCGGCGGTCATGGCGTGCATGTCGAAGGTCTCGCCGTTGGCCGTCATCTTGCCGTCGAACCGGGGGCCGTACCAGGAGGCGCGGCCGACGGTGCGGAAGGAGGAGGAGACCGCCGCCACGCCATCCTCTGGAAGGGAGAAGTTTTCCCACGCCCGCTCCCGGTTGGCCGAGGCGACGGCGGTGCCGAGATAGGCGGTCAGGGCGAGACCGGCCACCCAGACAAACCCCGCGCCCCGGCTCCGGCGAGCTTTTGAGGGATGGGCAGAGACCGAGCGGACAGAGGTTCCTTCTCGCTTCATGACACCTCCTGCGGGAGACGTTTTTCGCTTTGGCTTCCAGGACTATAACGAAAAAGCGGGGGAGAGGATTCCCCCGCCCTTCGACGGCTGGAGCCTAGCGGGCGGCGACCACGATCGCCGGCATGCCGAGGGCCGCCAGCTCGCGGCGCAGGGACTCGGCCTGGTCGCGGTTGTCGAAGGCGCCGATCTGCACCCGATTCCAGGTGCCGTCCGCGTCCACCACCGCCTCCGGATAGAGCCGCACGACGTCGCGCTGGAGGGAGACCGCCTTCTCGTTCTCGCTGAAGGCGCCCACCTGGACGGTGAAGCGCGCCGGCAGGCCGGCCGCGGGCACGACGTAGATCTCGACGCTGGCCGTGCCCGGCCCCACCACCCCCACCTCGCGGGCGGCGGCGTAGGAGAGATCGATGATGCGGTTCTTCGAATAAGGGCCCCGGTCGTTGACCCGCACCACCACCTCGCGGCCGGTACGGGTATTGCGTACACCGATCTTCGTGCCGAAGGGGAGTGAGGGGTGGGCGGCGGTGAGCGCGTTCATGTCATAGCGCTCGCCATTGGCGGTCATCCTGCCGTTGAACCGGGGACCGTACCAGGAGGCGACCCCCCGTTCGAGCGGCACCCCGAAAGTGGGGGGCGCCGAAGACGACGGCTTGCGGTTGCCCGAGCAGGCCGCGGTCAGCAGCAACTGGGCGAAGAGGAGTACTGCGAAGGCGACTCGACAGAGAACGACAACGCGGGAGTCTTTCCTAGGGCGCATGGGCTTGCGGCCTCCGTAAGGTGGTTCTGAGCCATCTTCGTGAGAGCTCTTGGGTCCAATAGCGCTGGAACGGCTTGCGCTCTGACCCGGGCATATTAGCACATGGCTAACTTTCGCCCGGATGCCGCCTCCGGGCGACCGTTCTGCCGGAGGCGGGGTGGATGGGGCACGCCCCCATCCGTCAGGTACCAACCACCCGCTACAAAGACATCAGACGCGGGGGGCGGCGATCGTGGCGGCCTCGGTCCCTTCCAGGGCGGGGGCCACGACCTCGTCGAGAAATTCTTCCACCTGTGCGGCCGACCGTCCAGTGAAGGCGACGGGGTCGAGCCAGGGTTCGACCTCCTGTCGCGTGAGCCGGAAATCGGGGTCGCTCACGATGAGGTCGATGAGGGGATTTTCCCCTCCTTTAGTCTCTAGAGTGCTCTGGGCGTCGAAACTGTAGCCGCGGATGCGCTCGTGGAGGAGCTGGCGGTCGCCGCCGCGCAGCGCGGCCTCCATCAGCAGCGTCTCCGTGGCCATGAACGGCAGCTCGCGGGCGACCCGTGCGGCGATCGTCCCCTCGCGCACCACCAGGCCGGCCGAGATGTGGGCCGCGAGCCCCAGCACGGCGTCGGCGTCGAGGAAGGAATCGGGGATCACCAGCCGGCGGTTGGCCGAGTCGTCGAGGCTCCGCTCCAGCCACTGGGTGGCGGTGTTGAGCGGGCCGTTGAGGCTGTCGGTGATCAGCCGGCGACTGAGGCCGCACATCCGCTCGGCGCGCACCGGGTTGCGCTTGTAGGCCATGGCGGAGGAGCCCACCTGCTCGGCGTCGAACGGCTCGGAGAGCTCGCCCACCCCCTGGAGGAGGCGGAGATCGGTGCCGAACTTGTGGCAGGTCTCGGCGAGGCCGGCCAGGGTCTGCAGCACCTGGCTGTCCTGCTTGCGCGGATAGGTCTGGCCGGTCACCGGGAAGCTCCCGGCGAACCCGAGCTTCTCGGCGACGAGGCGGTCGAGCTGGCGCACCTTGGCGCCGTCCCCCTGGAACAGGGTGAGGAAGCTCGCCTGCGTGCCGGTGGTCCCCTTGACGCCGCGGCAGCGCAGGGTGGCGAGCCGGTGGCGCACCTCGGCGAGATCCATCAGGAAGTCCTGCAGCCAGAGGCAGGCGCGCTTGCCCACGGTGGTGAGCTGCGCCGGCTGGAAGTGGGTATAGGCGAGGGTCGGGACCGACCGTGTTCGCCGCGCGAAATCGCCCAGCTCGCGCACCGTCGCGGCGAGCCGGCCGGCCAGCAGCTCCAGGGCCTCCCGCGTCAGCAGGACGTCGGTGTTGTCGGTGATGAAGGCGCTCGTCGCGCCGAGATGGAGGATGCCGCCGGCTCCCTCGAAGACACGGTCCGCCTGCTCGGCGTAGTGGCGCAAATGGGCGACCACGTCGTGGCGGGTGCGGCGCTCGAGCTCCGCGACACGGTCGAGGTCGGTGTCGCCGGCCACCTGCTTCAGCGCCGCGATCTGCTCGGCGGTGAACGGCAGCCCCAGCTCCTGCTCCCCCTCGGCGAGGGTGATCCAGAGCCGCCGCCAGGTGCGGAAGCGGTGGCTGGAGGAGAAGATCCGCGCCATCTCGGGCGAGGCGTAACGCTCGTAGAGGGGGTTCTGGGGGGTCTCGGACAGCATGCCGGACGGGATTGTATAGCAACGAGCCCGGAGCCTCCGCCCGGCCGCCGATCGGCCTAGCAGATCAGCCAGGCCTGGTTGTACTGGGTGCAGGCGTTCATGCAGACCTGATAGCCCTGGTTGCAGTCCTCTTGGGGGACCTGGCACATCGTGGGGCAGGTCTGAAGAGAATCCCGGCACTCCTCGTAGCAGTTGGCGGCCGCGGCTTCGCGGGGTGCGGTCTGGAAGACCAGGGCCGTCAGCAGCAGGGTCAACATCAGAGTCCTCTTGAGCATCGGAAATCACCTCGCGGGGGAAAGCGTCTCCGGTTCGTCCGGACACGCGTGGGTCATTGAATTATAGAGCGCTGGATGGGGGGCCGGTGGGCGCCTCTGCTACAATCCGCCGCCGCGCCCACCCTGGGCGCGCCCTCTTCGGGACAATTCACTCATGCCGATACAAGTCAATTCTGAAATCGGACGCCTGCGCCGCGTCCTGGTCCACCGGCCCGGGCGGGAGATCGACTGGATGGTCCCCGCCATGATGGAGACCCTGCTCTTCGACGACATCCTCGACGGCGACGAGGCGCGCGAGGAGCACGACCTCTTCTCGCAGATGCTGCGGCAGGCCGGGGTGGAGGTGCTCGAGGCGCAGGACCTGCTCGCGGACGTGCTGGCGAACGCCGAGCCGCGCCAGCGGCTGCTCGCCGAGCTCGAGGCCGAGTACGGCGCTCCTTTCAACCTGGTGCGCCGGCTGGACGAGCTGCCGCCGCGGGAGCTCGCCTCGGCCCTGGTCGAGGGGATCCGCGCCCCGGCCGAGGTCACGGACGCCGACCGCCTGCAGTTCTTCGAGCTCAATCCGGTGCCCAACTACTTCTTTCAGCGCGATCCGCAGGTGGTGATGGGGAACCGCGTGGTGATCTCCTCGATGGCGACCGGCGCCCGCGAGCGCGAGCCGCTCCTCGCCCGCGCCATCTTCGAGCACCATCCGTCGTTCGCCAGCTCCGCGGGGCTGTTCGAGATCGACGTCCCCCCCTCGGGCGCGCCGCAGCACAACCCGCACTTCCCCTATCCGAACCTGGAGGGGGGCGACGTGCTGGTGGTGAGCCCGGAGATCCTCCTCGTCGGGCTGTCGGAGCGGACGAACCGGCGGGGGATCGAGACGCTCGCCGAGTACCTGCGCCGCGAGGAGACCTCCTTCCGCCACCTGATCATGGTCGAGCTGCCGCGCCGGCGCTCCTACATGCACCTCGACACCGTCTTCACCCTGATCGACCGCAATCTCTGCCTGGCCTACCTGCCGGTCATCGAGCCCGGCGGGCCGGAGTCGGCCCACGTCTACTCGGTCGACCTCGACGCCAAGGAGCTGACCTTCACCCTCCGCCCGTCGCTGCTCCGGGTGCTGGCCGATCTCGGAGTGGAGCTCGACGTCGTCCCCTGCGGCGGGGCCAAGGAGGCGATCTACCAGCAGCGCGAGCAGTGGACCGACGGCGCCAACGCCTTCGCCATCGCCCCCGGGCTGATCCTGCTCTACCGGCGCAACCACAAGACGATGGAAGAGCTGGCGCAGCGCGGCTGGCGGATCCTGCGCGACGAGGACGTCATGGCCGGCAAGGAGGATCTGCTGGCCGGCGGGCCGGCGGTGATCTCGCTCTGCTCCAACGAGCTGTCGCGCGCCCGCGGCGGCCCCCGCTGCATGACGATGCCGATCGAGAGAGACCCGCTGTAAGCAGGGCGGCCACGCAGGGCCGCCCCTACAACCTCAATTCAACGATTCCGGAGGAGATATGCCGCGTCACCTGATCTCGATCCACGACCTGACCGCCGCGGAGGTGGCCGGCCTGTTCCGGCTGGCGGCCGACGTCAAGGCGAATCCGTCGAAGTACGAGAACCACATGCACCGCAAGACGCTGGGGATGATCTTCGAGAAGTCCTCGACCCGCACCCGCGTCAGCTTCGAGGCGGGGATGGCGCAGATGGGGGGGCACGCCCTGTTCCTCTCCAGCCGCGACATCCAGCTCGGCCGCGGCGAGCCGATCTCCGACACCGCCCAGGTGCTCTCGCGCTACATCGACGGCATCATGGCCCGCACCTTCGCGCACCAGACGGTGACCGACCTCGCCAAGTACGGCACCATCCCGGTGATCAACGGCCTGACCGACGATCTCCACCCCTGCCAGGGGCTCACCGACTACTTCACGCTGGTGGAGGTCTTCGGCGGCCTCGAGGCGCTGCGCGGCCGCAAGCTCACCTATGTGGGGGACGGCAACAACATGGCCCACTCGCTGATGTTCGGCGCCGCCAAGGTGGGGATGGACGTGGCGATCGCCTCGCCCAAGGGGTACGAGGTGAACGCGCGCTACGCCGACCTCGTCCGCCAGGACGCCGCGGCCGCGGGCACCAAGGTGATCCTGACCAACGATCCGGCGGAGGCGGTGACGGGCGCCTCGGCGGTCTACACCGACGTCTGGGCCTCGATGGGACAGGAGGCGGAGCAGCAGAAGCGGGTCGAGGCGTTCAAGGGGTTCACGGTCGACGGCGCGCTGATGTCCCACGCGCGCCAGGACGCCGTCTTCCTCCACTGCCTGCCGGCCCACCGCGGCGAGGAGGTCTCGGCCGAGGTCTGTGACGGCCCGCAGAGCCGCATCTTCGACGAGGCGGAGAACCGCCTGCACGTCCAGAAGGCGATCATGCTCTGGCTGATGGCGGGGGTGGAGATCTAGGAAAGCTGGCCGGCCAGGGCCCGCCACGCCTTCCCCCGATGGCTGACGGCGCCCTTTTCGGCGCCGGTCAGCTCGGCGAAGGTGAGGGCGGAGCCGTTTGGCAGGAAGACCGGGTCCCAGCCGAAGCCGTGCGTTCCCCGGCCGGGGAGGACGAGAGTGCCCTCCGTCCTCCCCTCGGCCACGATCTCGTGGCCGCCATCCTTGTAGAGAAGAAAGCAGCGGGCGGCGGCTCTAACGTTCCGCAGGGACGCCGCCGTGCGGGCGAGCCCCTCGGCGCCCACGGCCTGGAGCATCCACTTGACCAGCGGGCCGGGGAAGCCGTTCAGGGCGGCGAGGTCGAGCCCCGCCTCCTCGACCACCAGGGGGCGGCCGACGTGCCGCCACGCCTCGTCCGCCTTGGCCCGCAGCACCTCCAGATAGTCGAGCGACTGGATCTCCGGGAGGTCGACGTCGACGGCTTCGAGCTCCGGCCCCACCGCGAGCCGGGCCTCCGCGACCTTGCCGGCGTTGCCGGTGACGAGGACGAAGGGGGTCACCGCCCGGCCGCCAGCCGCCTCAGCTCCTCGATCAACTCGTCCACCTGCCGGCGGAGATGGGGCTCGTCGCCGGAGTTGTCGATCAGCCGGTGGGCCGCCCGGCGCCGTACCTCGCCGTCCCCCTGGGCGAGCAGGCGGGCGCGGGCCGACTCGGGGTTCACGCCCCGCGCGATCGCGCGCTCCAGGCGCAGCTCGCAGGGGGCCTCGACGGTGACGATCAGGTCGAAGCCCGGCCCGTAGCCGGCCTCGACCAGCAGCGTCGCCTCGAGCACGACCACCCCTTTGGCCTGGGCCGCGATCTCCACGAACCGCTTCCTCACCAATGGATGGACCGCCGCCTCCAGGGAGGCGCGCGCCGCGGGATCGCTGAAGACATGGGCCGCGACCTTGGCGTGATCCACCGCGCCGCGCTCGTCGAGCATCCCGGGGCCGAAGAGATCGCGCACGGCCGCCGCTCCCTCGCCGCCGGGCTGGTAGAGCTCGGCGACCAGGCGGTCGGCGTCGACCACCTCGAAGCCGGCGTCGCGCAGCCACTGCGAGACCGTAGACTTGCCGCTGGCGAGACCGCCGGTGAGGCCGACACGGAGTGCCTGGGTATTCATGACGGGAGCCCCTGCCGGCGGCGGGACGCCTTCAGAGTGCCGGCGATGACCATGGCGACGGTCAGCGGCCCTACGCCCCCGGGGACGGGAGTGATGTGGGAGGCCTTCGGCGCCACGCGGGTGAAGTCGACGTCGCCCACCAGGATGTACCCCTTGGATTCGAGCTGCCGACGGCGCTCCTCGTCGCCCGGGTAGAGGCGCTCGACCTCGGCGGCGTCGGCCAGGCGGTTCATGCCGACGTCCACCACTACCGCCCCCTCGCGGACGTGATCGGGCCCGATCATGCCCGGCCGGCCGATGGCGGCGATCAGGATGTCGGCCTCGCGGGTGACGGCGGCGAGATCCGCGGTGCGGGAGTGGCAGATGGTGACCGTGCAGTTCTCCCGCAGCAGCAGGCCGGCCATCGGCTTGCCGACGATGGCGCTCCGCCCGACGATCACGGCCCGGCGGCCGGCCAGCGGGATGCCATTACGCTTCAGCAGGGCGACGATGCCGGTGGGGGTCGCGGGGGTGAGCCCCGCCTCGTCGAGCCAGAGGCGGCCGACGTTGACCGGGTGGAAGCCGTCGACGTCTTTGTCGGGATCGATGCGGTCGAGGACGCGCTTCTCGGTGATCTGCTTGGGGAGCGGGAGCTGCACCAGGATGCCGTCGACCGCGTCCTCGGCGTTGAGCTCGTCGAGCAGACCGAGGAGCTCGGCCTCGGTGATCCCGGCGGCGAGCCGGAGGGTGCGGCTGAGCATGCCGACCTCGGCGCAGCCCTTGACCTTGCTGCCCACGTAGGCCTGCGAGGCGGGATCCTCGCCGACCAGCACGGCGACGAGCTGCGGCGGCCGGGCGCCCGCCGCGAGCATCTCGCGGACGCCCGCCGCCACCTCGGCGCGGATCTCGGCGGCGCCCGCCTTGCCGTCCAGGATGTTGCTGGCAAGGATGTTGGTCATGCGGGCACCCTCCCGTGATGGATGCAGACGGTGCCGCCGGAGAGGTCCTTCCATCCGAGATCGGTGAAGCCGGCCGCGGCCATGCGGTCGAGGAACTCCTGCCGCTGGGGGAAGCCGACCACCGAGCTCGTCAGGTAGGAATAGGCCGATCCCCGCGGCGAGAGCAGGCGGCCGATCCCCGGCAGCAGCCGGAGGAAATAGAAGAGGTAGAGCGCCTTGAGCGGCTGCCGGCGCGGGATCGTGGCGTCGAGGACGACCAGCTTCCCTCCCGGCCGCAGCACCCGGGCGAGCTGGCGCAGGGCGGCGTCGAGGTCGGCGACGTTGCGCAGGCCGAAGGAGACGGTGGCGCCCGCGAAGTGGCGGTCAGGGAAGGGGAGGGCCAGGGCGTCGGCGGCGAGGGCGGCCGGGCGGGGGGGCGCGGTTCTGGCGAACTTGTGCCGCGCGATGGCGAGCATCGGCACGCAGAAGTCGGCCGCCGCCACCCGCGCTCCCCGGCGGCGCAGGGCGGTCGCCTGGTCGCCGGTGCCGCAGCAGAGGTCGAGCACCGCGGCGCCGGGCGGCAGACCGAGGACCGCCGCCGACCGCCGGCGCCAGACCACGTCCAGGCTGGCGGAGAGCAGGTGGTTGAGCAGGTCGTAACGGGGCGCCACCCCCGCGAACATGTCGCGGATGGTCTTGCCCGACTTATCCAGAGAAGGGGCGGTCGTGGTGGTCTCGGACATCTTGGAGGAAGTGTATCCCGGGCCAGGAGGAACATTTCCACTTGCGGAAATCGGAATTCTGAGCGAGACTGGCGGCTCACCGGTCGAGTGGGCCGGTCCGGGGGCTGTTAGCGTCCTCTTGACAATTTTCTTTTGTCCGCCTACCCTGTGGGTCCCTTGCGCCGCGAGGGCGGGTATCGTCCGCCGCGCCGAGGCGAATTTTTTTCCCAGCCAGAGTTGACCTGGAGAGATTGGAAGATGCTGAAGAAGACCTACAGCCCGAAGCTCGCCGAGATCGAGCATCGCTGGTATGTGCTGGATGCCGCGGGGATCCCCCTGGGACGTCTCTCGTCGCTGGTGGCTCGCCTGCTGATGGGCAAGCACAAGCCGACGTATGCCACGCACATCGATACCGGTGACTTCGTCGTCGTCATCAACGCCGAGCAGGCGGTGCTGACCGGTGGCAAGGAAGAGAAGAAGGTTTATTACTACCACACCGGATATCCGGGTGGGATCAAGTCGGAGACGGCGGCCAAGCGGCGTGCCCGCCGGCCGACGAAGCTGGTCGAGGAGGCGGTCTGGGGCATGCTCCCCAAGGGTCCTCTCGGCCGCAAGCAGCTCCGCAAGCTCAAGGTCTACGCGGGCCCCGAGCACCCTCATCAGGCGCAGCAGCCCGAGAGCTTCGACGTCGCCGCGGCCCTGTAACCCCAAGGAGAATTCGGAACGTGAGCCAAGTTCAATATTACGGTACCGGGCGACGCAAGACGGCCGCGGCCCGCGTCTTCCTGCGGCCCGGCTCGGGCGGTTTCCAGATCAACGGCCGCACGCTCGACAGCTACTTCCCGAACGAAGTGCTGAAGATGGTCATCAAGCAGCCGCTGCAGCTGACCGAGTCGGTCGAGCAGTTCGACATTCAGGTCACGGTGGCGGGTGGCGGCAGCGCGGGCCAGGCCGGTGCGATCCGGCACGGCATCTCGCGCGCCCTGCTCGAGTTCAACGGCGATCTGCGCGCGCGCCTGAAGTCGGCCGGGTTCCTGACGCGCGACCCGCGCAAGAAGGAACGCAAGAAGTACGGCCAGAAGGGTGCCCGGGCCCGTTTCCAGTTCAGCAAGCGCTAGAAGGCCAGAAGGAGAGGATCTCTTGGTAGAAGTCACGATGAAGGAACTGCTGGAGGCCGGTGTCCACTTCGGGCATCAGACCCGGCGTTGGAACCCGAAGATGAAGCCCTATATCTTCGGCAAGCGGAACGGGATCTACATCATCGATCTGCAGAAGACTCTGCGGATGTTCAATCAGGTCGCCGAGCTCGTGCAGCAGTTCGCCGCCGAGGGCAAGCGCATCCTGTTCGTCGGCACGAAGCGTCAGGCGCAGGAGGCGATCGCCGAAGAGGCGGCACGCGCCGGCGAGTTCTACGTCACCAACCGATGGCTGGGCGGCACCCTGACCAACTTCGTCACCCTGCGCACCTCGATCCAGCGGTTGAAGGAGGTCGAGGGGCGGCTCAACGACGAGAACAGCCAGATCACCAAGAAGGAACGGCTGCGGATGGAGCGCGAGCGGGAGAAGATGGTGAAGAACCTCGAGGGGATCCGCGACATGGAAGAGCTGCCCGACGCTCTCTTCGTCGTCGACCCCAAGAAGGAAGACATCGCGGTTTCCGAGGCGAACAAGCTCGGCATCCCGGTGATCGCCATCGTCGACACCAACTGCGATCCGGAGCTGATCGACTATCCGATCCCGGGCAACGACGACGCCATCCGCGCCATCCGGCTGTTCGCCTCGCGGCTCGCCGACGCCTATCTCGCCGGCGCCGGCAAGCTCTCGGACGACTCGGCGTTCCAGAAGGACAGCAAGATGCCGATCTTCGACAAGGACGCCGCCGCGGCGAGCGCCGCTCCGGCCTAGAGCCCGCCCGTTCCACGAAACCGTGCGCCGCCGGCCTCGACAGGCCGGCGGTGCTGGAGGATAGGTCAGTCGAACTTGGCGTCGATCTGACCTTTTCTTTTGTCTACACACAATCATCCGCGATAGGGCACCCGATCACACCCGCTTCATCGCGGTTCGAAGGAGAAACACGGTCATGGCTGAAGTCACCGCTCAGATGGTCAAGGAGCTCCGGGAGCGTACCGGCGCTGGAATGATGGATTGCAAGAACGCCCTCAACGAGTGCCAGGGGAACATGGAGAGCGCGGTCGACACGCTGCGCAAGAAGGGCCTCGCCGCGGCGGCCAAGAAGGCCGGCCGGGTCACGGCCGAGGGCGCCGTGGGTTCGTACATCCACGGCGGCGGCAAGATCGGCGTGCTGGTCGAGGTCAACTGCGAGACCGACTTCGTGGCCCGTACCGACCAGTTCCAGGAGCTGGTGCGCGACATCGCGATGCACATCGCCGCCACCGACCCCCGCTGTGTGCGCCGCGAGGAGGTCACCCCCGAGCTGCTCGAGCGCGAGCAGGCGATCTTCCGCGAGCAGGCGCTCGCCTCGGGCAAGCCGCCCCAGGTGGTCGAGAAGATCGTCGCCGGCAAGATGGAGAAGTACTACTCCGAGTTCGTTCTGCTCGAGCAGCCGTTCGTCAAGAACCCGGACATGACGGTCACGCAGATGATCGCCGAGAAGGTCGGCAAGATCGGCGAGAACATCCAGGTGCGCCGCTTCGTCCGCTTCAAGCTGGGCGAGGGGATCGAGAAGCGCCAGGACGACTTCGCCGCCGAGGTCATGGCCCAGGCGGGGCAGTGATGACGGAGGCGAAGGCGGGGGGAGTGGCCCCGGCGGGGAGCAAATACCGCCGGATCCTCCTCAAGGTCTCCGGCGAGGCCCTGATGGGATCGCAGCCGTTCGGCATCGACGAGGCGGTGGTCGCCGCCATCGCCGACGAGATCCGCGACGTCCACAACCTCAAGGTCGAGGTGGCGGTCGTCGTCGGCGGCGGCAACATCATCCGGGGTCTCGCCGCCAGCCATCGCGGCATCGACCGCGTGACCGGCGACTACATGGGCATGCTCGCCACGGTGATCAACGCCCTCGCCCTCCAGGACGCCCTGGAGAAGAGGGGCGTGCCCACCCGCGTGCAGACGGCGATCGACATCCGCGAGGTCGCCGAGCCGTTCATCCGCCGCCGCGCCCTGCGCCACCTGGAGAAGGGGCGCGCGGTCATCTTCGCCGCCGGCACCGGCAACCCGTACTTCACGACCGACAGCGCGGCGGCCCTGCGCGCCAACGAGATCCACGCCGACATCCTGCTCAAGGCGACCAAGGTGGACGGCCTCTACACCGCCGATCCCGAGACGGACCCGGCGGCGGTGATGCTCCCCGAGGTGACCTACCAGGAGGTGCTGGAGAAGGATCTCAAGGTGATGGACACCGCGGCGATCAGCCTCTGCCGCGACAACGGCATCCCGATCGCCATCTTCGACCTGATGACCGCTGGTAACATTCGCCGGGTCGTCTGCGGCGAGCGGATCGGCTCGATCGTGCACGCCGCCTGAACGCAGGAGGGATCATGAAAGAACTGTTCAAGGAAGTCGAAACCCACATGAAGCACGCGCTGGACCACTTCCATCACGAGCTGAAGAGCTTGCGGACCGGCCGCGCCTCGCTCTCGCTGCTGGAGGGGGTCACCGTCGACTACTACGGCAGCCAGGTGCCGCTCAACCAGGTCGCCAACCTGTCGGTGGCGGACGCGTCGATGATCGTGGCGCAGCCGTTCGACCCGCGGCAGAGCTCGACGATCGAGCGCGCCATCATGAAGTCCGACCTGGGGCTGAACCCGTCGTCGGACGGCAAGGTGATCCGCATTCCGGTGCCGCCGCTGAATGAGGACCGCCGCAGGGAGATCGCCAAGAAGGCTCACGATCTCGCCGAGCACGCGCGGACCGGCGTCCGCCAGGCGCGCCGCGACGGCAACGACAAGCTCAAGAAGATGGAGAAGGATAAGGCGATCAGTCAGGACGACGAGCGCCGCGGCATGGAAGAGGTCCAGAAGCTCCACGACCGCTATATCGGCGAGATCGCGACCGGCCTGCAGAAGAAAGAGCAGCAGATCATGGAGGTTTGACCTCCATGTTCCTCTACGGCTACCACCCTGTCCGCGAGGCCCTGCGCCACCGTCCGCACGATGTGGCGCGGGTGCTGGTGAGCGCGGCGCGCGCGGGCAAGCGGCGCGAGGAGATCCAGGATGCCTGCCAGCGGCACCGGGTGCCGTTCCTGGTGGTGCCGGAGCGCGCGCTCGCCGAGATCGCCGGCGCCGCCCACAACGGCATGGCGGCCGAGGTGCGGGCGGGCGCGGCGGAGCCGGAGCCCGCGGCGGGAGCGGACCCGGGGCTGATCGTGATGCTCGAGGACGTCCAGGACCCGCGCAACCTCGGGGCCCTGCTCCGCGTCTGCGAGGGGGCAGGGGCCGGCCGGGTGCTGATCCGGGACCGCGGCTCGGCGCCGGTCTCCCCGACGGTCGCCAAGACCTCAGCGGGGGCGACCGAATGGCTGCAGATCGAGCGCATCACCAATTCGGCGAACGAGATCGAGCGGTTCAAGGCGGCGGGCTTCTGGGTCTACGGCACCGATCCGGAAGGCGATCCGCCCTGGGAGGTCGACCTCTCCGGCCAGGTCGTCCTCTGTTTCGGCGGCGAGGAGAAGGGGCTGCGCGCCCGCACCCGCCAGCTCTGCGACCGCATGATCGGCCTCCCCATGCGCGGCCGGGTCGGCTCGCTCAACATCGCCACCTCGGCGGCGGCGGTGCTCTACGAGGCCGTGCGGCAGCGGAGCTCTTCGTAGGCACAGACTTCGCAGCCGAACGGCTGCCATGTCGCACCCTTCCGAACCGGCCCCCGAGGCCACCGTGGAGTCCGCCCGCAAGAACATCGAGACCGTGGTCCGGCTCGAGCAGGCGTCGATGGAGAGCCGGAGCCTGGGCGAGCGCGTCAGCGACGTCATCACACGGTTCATCGGCACGATGTCGTTCGCCGTCTTTCATCTCCTGCTCTTCGGCGTCTGGTTCTCGGTCAATCTGGGCTGGACCCCCTTCAAGCCTTTCGACCCCTTCCCCTTCGGCATCCTGACGCTGATCGTCTCGGCGGAGGGGGTGCTGCTCGCCATCTTCGTCCTGGTCAGCCAGAACCGGATGGGGCGGCAGGCGAACCAGCGCGCCCATCTCAATCTGCAGATCGACCTCCTCGCCGAGCAGGAGACCACCCAGCTCCTCCAGAAGGTGCAGCGCCTCCTCGAGCACTTCGGGATCGAGGCCGATCGCGCGGCCGAGGTGTTGAGCCAGGAGACCCAGGTGGAAGCCCTGGTCAGCGAGCTCCAGAAGAGCCTGCCGGAAGACTAAAAAGTTCCAAACAGCCGGTTTCGTCCCGAATTTCTCCCCTTTTACCTCCGAATCGTGGTAACAAGTTGGGAGCCCGAAACGCCCAATCAAGGCAAAGGAGGAGGAATCCATGGCCAAGCAGAGGCTGTCTGTTTGCGTACTGGCTCTGATGTTGATGGTGTTGTGCCTGCCGGTCCACGGAGCGGAGGTCGCCCGGGTCCAGGTCACGCCTTCACAGGTGCAGTGGGATCCCCAGGTGAGCTACGAGCGCCTGGTGCTGACCGTCTCGATGCCTGGGGGCGCCGTCGTCCGCCGGGAGTTCGCGGCGGGGCAGGCGCCGGTCTTCGAGCTGCCGAAAGGGGGAGCGAACGGCTCCTACGCTTACGAGCTGCGGGTCGTCCCGACCCTCGATCCGGAGGTCCGGAAGGCCCTGGCGGCCTCGCGCGAAGCGGGTGGCGCGGCGGCGGTCGAGCGGCTCCGGAAGGCGGGCCGGCTGCCGGCGGGCGAGCAGGTGCAGTCCGGTTTCTTCACCGTCGCGGGCGGCGCCCTGGTCGCCCCGGAGGCACGGGAAGAGCGGAAGGCGCCGGCCAAGGCCGCCTCGGACCTGCCGGTGAAGGACCAGGTGATCGCGGACGACCTGATCGTGCAGGGGAGCGCCTGCGTCGGCCTCGACTGCGTGGCCAACGAGAGCTTCGGGTTCGACACCATCCGGCTCAAGGAGAACAACACCCGGATCAAGTTCGACGACACCAGCACGGGCAGCTTCCCGGCGAACGACTGGCAGCTCACCGCCAACGACTCGGCGAGCGGCGGCGCCAGCAAGTTCTCGATCGAGGACGTCACCGGCTCCAAGGTGCCGTTCACGATCACCGCCGGCGCGTCCACCAACTCGATCTTCGTCGCCTCCACGGGCCGGCTGGGCCTGAAAACGGCGACCCCGGTGCTCGACATCCACGTCGCCACCAGCAACACGCCGGCGATGCGGCTGGAGCAGAACAACTCCGGCGGCTTCACGGCGCAGACCTGGGACATCGCCGGCAACGAGGCGAACTTCTTCGTCCGCGACGTGACGGGCGGCTCGCGCCTCCCCTTCCGCATCCGGCCCGGCGCGCCGACGAGCAGCATCGACATCAGCGCCGCCGGCAACGTCGGCGTCGGCACCGCGTCGCCGTCGACCAAGCTGCACGTCTCGGGAAGCGACGGCACGACCAAGGCGTTCGTCCAGGAGAGCAGCGCGACGACGACGCCGCGCGAGCTCTTCGAGGTCCGCAACAACGGCGGCGCGCTGATGATCGCCAAGGACACCAGCACCACCGAGCGCTGGAGCTTCGGCACCTTCAGCTCCGCCTTCATCATCGACAACCAGTCCGCCGGGAGCGTCGAATTCACGCTGGGCTCGACGGGCAACCTGACCATCGCGGGGACGCTGACGCAGAACTCGGACCGCACCACCAAGACCGACATCTTCGGCGTGCGGCCCGACGAGGTCCTGGCCAAGGTGGACAGCCTGCCGATCTCGACCTGGCGTTATAAGGGGGATGCCGCGGACGTGCACCACCTGGGCCCGATGGCTCAGGACTTCGCCGCCGCCTTCGGCCTCGGCCAGGATGACCGGCACATCGCGCCGCTCGACGCCGCCGGCGTGAGCCTCGCCGCCATCCAGGCGCTCAACCGCAAGGTCACCGAGAAGCAGGCGGCGATCGACGATCTGGCGCGGCGCAACGCCGATCTCGAGAAGCGGCTCGCCGATCTCGAGACGCTGGTGGCGAAGCTCGCCCCGGCCGTGCAGAAGTAGCGTTCGGAAGTAGAAGACAGGGCGCCGGTCCGCGCGGGCCGGCGTCCTGGCTTTTTCGCTGTACCATCTCTTCCCGGATGATCTCCACCAAGCGCCAGTTCGCGCGGGAGCTCCTGCTCGAGGAGGACCGGGAGCCCGAGCCGGTCCGCTTCTGGGGGCGGGCGGCGCTCTACGCGTTCCTGTTCGTCTGGGGGTGGCGGTTCATCCTCTCGTCGGTGGCCGGGAACTATGTCGCCGCGTCGTTCCTGCACATGGTGAACCTGCCGTTCCACGAGGCCGGGCACGTCTTCTTCGGCCCCTTTGGAGATTTCCTGCGCGCGCTCGGCGGCACGCTCGGGCAGCTCCTGATCCCGGCGATCTGCCTCGGCGCCTTTCTGCTCAAGACCCGCGATCCGTTCGGCGCCTCGGTCGCCCTCTGGTGGCTGGGCGAGAGCTTCATGGACATCGGGCCCTACATCGCCGACGCCCGGTCGGGCGAGCTACTGCTCCTCGGCGGCGTCACCGGCCGCGACGTCCCCGGCTATCACGACTGGGAGAACGTCCTCGGCGATCTAAACCTTTTACAGTACGACCACGCGCTCGGCGCCCTCGCCTACGATTGCGGCCGGCTGCTGATGCTCGCCGCGTTCGCCTGGGGCGGCGCGCTCCTGCTGCGCCAGTGGCGCGAGCTGCAAGCCAGCCGCGAGGGGTGAGATCCTGAAAGGCGCAACTCCCATGCGGGTCGTTGCGTTTTGTCGCGACACGCAATAACACCGAAGAACATGCAGTTTCTCATCGGCCTCTGTTTTCATTCCTGAATGCACGCTCTTCAAGATCGCTCCGGAATCGGCTACGATACGTCTCCGTTGCTTTTCCTTCCTCTTTTCAACCGAGCCGAGGTCCAGGGCGCATGAGTGATGTCGTCCAGAAGTTCTGGGGTTTCTGTCATACGCTGCGCCATGACGGCATCGATTATGGCGACTACATCGAACAGATCACATATCTGCTCTTCCTCAAGATGGCGGACGAGCGGAGTATCGATCTCAGCCGGATCGGGGTGCCGCAGGACGGCCTCACGGCGATCGACTGTTCCTGGCCGGCGCTGGCGAACGAGCAGGGCGAGGTGCTGACGCGGCACTACAACGGCGTGTTGAAAACCCTCGGCCGGCAACCGGGCCTGCTCGGCGACATCTTCACCGGCGCCGCGTCGCGCTTCAACAACCCGGCGAACCTGAAGCGTCTGATCGATCTGATCGATGAGACGAAATGGACCACGATGGAAGTGGACCTCAAGGCCGCGGTCTTCGAAGGGCTGCTGGAGAAAGCGGCGAGCGAAGGCAAGAAGGGCGCCGGTCAGTACTTCACGCCACGGCGGCTGATCCAATCGATCGTGCGCTGCGTGCGCCCCGATCCGCGCGATTGTCCGGAGCTCGCGATCTGCGATCCGGCGTGCGGCACGGCGGGCTTCCTGGTCGTAGCTTATGAATGGTTGCTGGCCGAGTCGCGCGAGGACGGCGCGGATCCGGAGCTCGCGCGGCGGGTGCGCCGCGGCACCTATTTCGGCGAGGAGCTGGTGCCGCGCCCGCGGCGGCTGGCGCTGATGAATCTCTTCCTGCACGGTCTGGAGCCGGAGATCAAGCTCGGCGATTCGATCTACGAGCAGCCCGGGGACCGGCGCTTCGACGTGGTGCTGACCAATCCCCCCTTCGGCAACAAGGGGGCGAACCAGGTGCCGGCGCGGAACGATCTGACGATCAAGACCTCGAACAAGCAGCTCAATTTCCTGCAGCACGTCATCACGCTGCTGAAACCCGGCGGCCGCGCCGCGGTGATCGTGCCCGACAACTGCCTGTTCGCCGACCAGGCGGGCGAGGTGTTCAAGGTGCTCACCCAGGAGTGCGATCTCCACACGGTGCTGCGCCTGCCCAACGGCACGTTCACTCCGTACAGCGCCGGCACCAAGACCAACGTCGTCTTCTTCACCAAGGGAGCGCCGACGGAGACGGTCTGGGTCTACGACGCGCGCACCAACGTGCCGCGGATCACCAAGAAGGACCGCCCGCTCACCCATGCCCACCTCGCCGCCTTCGAGGCCTGCTACGGACTCGATCCCAACGGCCGCTCCCGGCGCGCGGCGGGCGACTCGCGGGAGGACCGCTGGCGCTCGTTCTCGGTCGCCGAGGTGCGGGCCCGCGACTTCAAGATCGACGGCCTGAAATGGCTCAAGGAGGAGTCGCTCGACGACGAGCTGCCGGAGCCCGAGGAGCTGGCGGCGGAAGCGATCGCGGAGCTGGAGAGCGCGGTGGCCGATCTCGCGTCGGTGATCGAGCTGCTGACGAGCGATGCCGAGCCGCAGCGGCCGCGCGTCGTCCAGGGAGGCTCATGACGAGCGCCGTCTCCGATTGGGAGATCGGACGCCGCGAAGGCGAGCTGCCGGAAGGCTGGGCCGAGGCGACGCTCGAGGAGATCGTCGTCCACAAGCTCGGCGGCGAGTGGGGCAAGGATCCGCGCGAGGTGGCGGAGAGCCCGGAGATGGTGCGGGTGCGGGTGATCCGCGGCACGGAGTTCCGCAACTGGGAGCGCGACAAGGGGGCGACGGCGGAGGAGCGGGTGATCAAGCGCAAGAGCCTCGCCCGCCGGCAGCTCGCGGTGGGGGACCTGGTGGTCGAGGTCTCGGGCGGCGGTGCCACCCAGCCGGTGGGGCGGACGCTGCTGATCGACGCCGAGGTGGTCCGGCGCGCGGGGGGCGCGCCGCTGATCTGCTCCAACTTCTGCCGCCAGATCCGCATCCACCGCGAGATCGATCCCGCGTTCGTTCACCTCGCGCTCTCCTATCACTATCTCTGCGGCAGCTTCGACGAGCATCAGACGCAGACGACGAACCTGCGCAACCTCGATTTCGACGGCTTCCTCTCCGGCATCGTCCTGCCCCTGCCGCCGCTGGCGGAGCAGCGGCGGATCGTCGAGAAGACGCGGGAGCTGATGGCGCCGCTGCGGCGCGCCCGCGAGGGGTTCGCCAGGCTGCCGGAGATCCTCCGCCGCTTCCGCCAGTCCGTGCTCGCCGACGCCTACTCGGGACGGCTGACCGAGGACTGGCGCGAGCGGCGCGGCGCCTACGAGCCGCTCGCTCCCCGGCTGGCGCGCGCGTTCGCCGCCCGCTGCGAGGCCTACGAGATGGCGCGCTGCGAGGCCGAGGCGTTCGAGCGCCGGGCGCCGCGGCGGCCGAAGAACCTGGCCGCCACCGAGTGGGAGGCGCCGGAGCCGCTGGACGCTCCGCAGGTGCCGCCGGAGTGGGGCCTGGTGGCGTTGCAGGACGTGATCCATCGCGCCCAGTACGGCCTCTCGATGAAGGCGGACGGGGAGCCGCGGACCGGCATCGCGATGCTCCGCATGGCCAACATCCGCGATGGCAGGATGGACCCCACCGAGCTCAAGTACGTCGACCGCCAGGGGATCGACGTCCCGGGCTTCACCGTGCGGCACGGGGACATCCTCTTCAACCGCACCAACAGTGCCGAGCTGGTGGGGAAGGCCGCGGTCTTCGACCTCGACCTCGAGGCGGTCTTCGCCTCCTACGTGGTGCGCATCGAGTGCGACGAGCAACTGGTCTCCAGCCGCTACGTCTGCGGCTGGATCAACTCCCCCTGGGGGCGCCGGTGGGCTCGCACGGTGCGCACCGACTGCAGCAACCAGTCGAACATCAACGTCTCGCGTCTGCAGCGGATGCCGCTGCCGGTGCCGCCGCTGGTCGAGCAGCGGGAGATCGTGCGGCGTGTCGAGGAGCTCTTCGCCTTCGCCGACGCGATCGAGCGGCGGGTGGCGGCGGCGGAGGAGCGGACCGAGCGGCTGCGGCGGACGATCCTGGCCCGCGCCATGCGCGGCGAGCTGGTACCGACCGAGGCGGAGCTCGGCGGTGGTGAAGGAGGTGGCTTCGAGCCCGCCTCGGACCTGCTCGACCGGATCGGGGCCGAGCGCCTCGCGGCCCAGGAGGTCGGAGCGGAGACCGTGGCGATGAGGCCGGAGGAGGAGGTCTCGGAGCGCATCCTCGCCGCCGTCCGCCAGGTCTGCTGGGGAGCCGGGGAGATGAGCCGTGAGGAGCTGATCCGGCGGGTGGCCGGGCGGCTGGGCAGCCCGCGGTTCGGCAAGAGCGTCCGCGCCCGGCTCGAGCGTCACGTCGAGGTGGCGCTCCAGCGGCGGATCGTCGCCCGCAAGGGGGATCTGCTCACCGGCGCGACGCCGACCTTCGGGCGCTACGACTACCGGTTCCTGCTGGCGACGGTCGCCGGGCTGGCGGCGCGGGGGGCCGAGCACGAGAAGGACGAGATCGTCCGCGCCGTCGCCGCCTACCTGGGCTACGGCCAGGTGACCCCGGCAATCCGCGAGCGGATGGACCGCGTCTTCCTCTGGGCGGCGCAGGACGGGCAGTTGGAGATCCGCGAGGGGCGGGTGGTGATTCTCTAGCCCTTCATCCACTCGAACATTTCGTAATGCTCGCGGCTCATGCCGAGCCGCTCGTAGACCTTCTGCGCGGCGGCGTTGCGTTTCTCCACGTACAGCCGAATCCCTTTCAGGCCGGGGGATTCCTCGACCTGCCGCTTCACGTGCTCGTAGAGGGCGCGGTAGACCCCGTGGCCGCGCTCCTCGGGGATGACGTAGACCGACTGGATCCAGAGAATGACCCCATTGCGCCAGTCGCTCCACTCGAAGGTGGTGAGCAGGCCGCCGGCGATCCGGCCGCCGCGCTCGGCGATCCAGTAGGCCCCCTTGCCGGGATCGGCGAAGACGGCGCCGACGCCGCGGGTCAGAATCTCGCGGTCGAGCTCCAGCTCCTCGGTCTCGCGGGCCATCCGGAGCTGGAACTCGACGATCGCCGCGGCGTCCGCCGGCTCCGCCGGACGGATGAGCAGGTCCGATTCAACCATCCGCCTATTCAATCATGGGAAGCGGCCTCGCCGGGCCGCAGGGCGTCGAGCAGGCTCTCCTCCACCTCGGGGGGTAGCGCCTCGTCCGGCAACTGCCGCAGGGCGCGCACCACGGCCGTGACCGCGCTCTCGAAGAGCCGGCACCCCAGGCAATCCTCCAGATGCTCGTCGATCCGCTGCGCCCGGTCGCGGCTCAGCCGGCCGTCGAGGTGCTCGGTGAGATCCGCCAGCACCTCGCCGCAGTGCAGGCCGGCGGCGACCTGCTCCTCCCTGAGAGCCCCTTCCGCGGGCGGGGCCCAGCGGGCGAGCAGCCGCAGACGAGCCCGGTGCAGGCGCGTGTGGACGGCGGCATCGGTAAGCCCGGTGACGCGGGCGGTCTCGTCGACGGTGAAGTACTCGCGATCGCAGAGAGTGAGGATCTCCCGGTCCGCCGCGGGGAGCGCGGCGAAAGCGGCCTCCATGTCCAGACTGTCCTCGAAGGGCTCGTCCCCGGAGCTCCCCCAGCCCGCCGACCGCGCCAGCTCGCGCAGCGGGGTGAGATCGGGCTCGGGGGAGCGGGCGTTTCGCCGGCCGATCGCCTGGCGGGCGAGGGCGAGCAGCCAGGGGCGGGCGGAGGGCTCGTCGCGGTAGCGGTGCGCGGCGCGCCAGGCGGCGCGGAAGGTCTCGTGCAGGATCTCCCCGGCCTCTTCGGCCCCGCCGGACACCGCGGCGCGCGCGAAGCGGTAGACCGCCGCCTGGTGCCGCCTGACGAGGCGGTCGAAGGAGGAGGGGTCGCCGGCCGCGATGCGGCCGATCAACGTCTCGTCGCTGACCCTGGAGTCGTCTGTATCAACCATCTCCCAGTCCCCGGAGTGGACGGGCGGTGAACGATCTCGAACTGGTGAATGTCCAGAGAGATCTTACACCCAGCCCCTCCCTCCGGGGGAGACGGTCGTTCAGACCGCGATGCGCCCGTAGCGGGCGAGCAGGAGGGAGTAGGCGCCGAAGGCGATCAGGCCGACGGCCACCAGGGCGAGCAGAAGCGTGCCGTGCGGCTGCGCCGCCAGGGTCGCCAGCGCTCCGCCCAGACCACGCGCCTCGCTCGGATCGAAATGCCGGGCGGCCTGGATCAGGAACCAGCCGGTGACCAGGAAGACGGTGCCGCGGGCGATCAGGCCCAGCTTGCCGGAGTTGATCGCCAGCTTCCGCTCCGTCTCGTCCATCTCCTGGAGGCGGAGCTCCTTGCGGAACTTCTCGGTCCAGCCGCGCCGGATCTGCTGCAGGCCGCCGATGATCACCCCGATCCCCACGGCGGCGACCAGCCAGCGTCCGAACGGCTGGCTCATCAGCTTCGCCGTCCACTCCTGGTAGGCGTGCCCCCCGGAGCCGGAGCGGCCGCCCTGGGCGATCCGCACGGCGGCCACGGCTAGACTGCCGTAGATCAGGCCGCTGCCCACCCGGCCCGCGCGGTGGGCCAGGCCCTTGATGCCGGACCCCTTGTGCTCGCGGTCGAGGAACCCCTGAACGATCCGCCAGATGGCGTAGCCGAACAGGCCGATGGCCATCAGCCAGAGGAGCGCCGTGCTCTGCCGGGCCACCTCCTGGAGAGCGCCGCGGGTGTCCGTGGCATGGGATCGGGCGCCGAACGCCGTCTGCACGGCCAGGAGGCCGACCAGCGCGTAGACGGCCCCGCGGGAGGCGTAGCCGGCGCGGGCCATCTTCTCCATCCACGGGCTCTGAAGCGCCGCCTCGGCCGTGCTCTCCATCTGCCGGCCGGCCTGCGCGAAGGTGCTGCTGGATGCTCTAGCCATTCCTCGTGTCCTCCTGAGGAATAGCCAGAGCAAGGGGGGTGCCAGGTTTCTATTTTTGCTTCAGATTCGTCTCGAACAGCTTGAAGATCCGGCGGTACTCGTCGAGCCAGCTCGTCGGCTGGACGAAGCCGTGGTCCTCGACCGGGTAGATGGCGATCTCGAAGTTCTCCTTCTCGAGCTCGATCAGGCGCTGGACCAGCCGTACGTTGTCCTGGAAGAAGACGTTGGCGTCCTGCATCCCGTCGCAAATCAGCAGCGGCTTTCGCAGCCCCGCCGCGTACTCGATGGGCGAGCTCTTCTCGTAGGCCTCGGGGTCGATCTCCGGGCGGTTGAGGATGTTCGCGGTGTACTCCTCGTTGTAGTGCGCCCAGTCGGAGACCGGCCGCAGGGCGGCGCCGGCGGCGAACAGATCGGGCTGGCGGAACAGCGCCATGTAGGTGAGGAAGCCGCCGTAGGAGCCACCCCAGACGCCGACGCGCGCGGGATCGACGTTTTTGTGCTGCGCGATCCAGGCGACACCGTCCTGGAGATCTTCCAGCTCCGGGGTCCCCATCTGGCGGTAGATCGCCGTACGCCAGTCGCGGCCGTAGCCGGCCGAGGCGCGGTAGTCCATGTCGAGCACCACGTAGCCGTGGCGGGTCAGGAAGGTGCTGAACATGAACTCGCGGAAGTAGTTCGACCAGCCGTAGGTGACCTCCTGCAGGTAGCCGGCGCCGTGGACGAAGACGGCCGCCGGATACTTGCGCGCCGGATCGAAGTCGTTCGGCGTGTAGATCCGCGCGTAGATCGCGCCCGCCCCATGGGTGGAGGGGACCGGCACGATCTCCGGGATCGTCCAGTCCTGGGCGAGGAAGAGCGGCGTCCGCGTCCGGGTGACCGCGCGCGCCTCGGCGCCGGGGCGCGCGGCCTGCACGTAGACCTCGTCCGGCCGGGCGATCGAGGAGCCGAGGAACAGCACCTGGCTCTCGTCCGGCGACAGCACCCCATGGGTGAAGCCGCCGCCCATCCGGGTGAGCTGCTCGGCCCTGGCGCTCGCGACCTCGACGCGCCAGAGGTCGTACTTGCCCGGATGCTCCTGGTTGGCCGTGTAGTAGAGATACCGCCCGTCCCAGCTCAAGGCCGGCAGGGAGACCTCGTAGTTCTCGTATTTCCCCTGCGGCGACAGCCGGCGGATCTCGCCGCCGCGGGTCGACAGCCGGTAGAGCTGCGAGGCGCCGCTCTCCTCGGAGAGGAGCCAGAGGGTCTCGTTGTCGCGCAGCCAGCCGAACTCGTTGAAGTTCCAGTTGATCCACGCCGCGTCGGTCAGCCGGTGGCGGGGGGTGAGCGTGCCGCCGGCGGTGTCCCAGGTGGCGATCCAGCGGTCCTTGTTGTCGCGGGCGCGGAGCCCGAGGGCGAGCTGCCGGCCGTCGTCCGACCAGGAGAGCGCGGAGACCTCGAGCGCGCGGGGCGCGGGCTCCTTCGGCTCCTTCGGCTCCTTCGGCTTCTCCACGGGCTTCTCCTTCTTCTCGCTCTTCTCTCCCTCCTCTTTCCTGGCGGCCTTACGGGCCTCGGCGGCCTCGCGCAACGCTTTCAGGGGGTCCTCTTTGATTCCCGGGAGCACGGTCCAGTCGAGGTCGTGCCGCTCGTGATTCTTGAGGTCGAGCAGGAGGACGGACTGGGGGACCGGCTCCTCGGCGCCGACCTTGGAGCGCACGTCGCGGGTCTCGACATTGCCGCTCTCGGTGACGTACTGCGGCATCTTCGAGGGCTTCGACGCGCTCTCGTCCCGCTTCGGCGAGGTGACCACGGCAAGCCAGTCGCCGGAGGGGGAGAGCGAGACGGTCTCGATCTTGACCTCCTTGCCCAGGTACCAGGGCAGCGGCGCCCGGTTGGGGTCGGCCCGCCGTAGCGCCCGCTCCTCCTCGCGCTCGCGCTTCTCCTTCTCCTGCTTCTGGCGGATCACGTCGAAGAGGCGGGTCTGCTGCTCCTGGAGGTAGGTCATCTCCTTCTTGTCGGCCGGGTCCTTGTCGAGCTTCAGCTCGGCGGGCTGGGACAGGAGGCCGGACTCGACGTCGTAGACCAGGAGATCGTCGCCGCGGCGGAACCAGATGCGCCGGCCGTCGGCCAGGAAGTGCGGGTCGCTCTCGTCCGCCTCCGTGCGCGTCACCTGCCGCACCTTGCCCGTCTTGAGGTCCTTGACGAAGATGTCCCCCTCCCACGCGTAGACCTTGCGGGTCCGCTGGCGGTTGCGCTCGCCGGGGGCATCCGCCCGGCCGCGCTCGGCGGGGTCGATACGGATCGCCTCGCCGGCCACGCCTCGCGAGAGGTCGACGCGGAAGAGATCCTTCTTCTGCTCTCCGATCCCCTCGCGCTGCCGCTCGTAGTAGATCGAGCGGCCGTCGTCCGACCAGTAGGGGTCCTCCGGCGGATTTCCGATCCAGTCGGGATCGGCCATGATCTGCTTCAGCGTGAGCTCGGAGGTCTCTGACGTGGCGGGAGCGGCGACCGCGGGCACTGCCAGCAGGAGACAGAGGCCCGCGGAGACGAGACGGCTGCGATAGGTCGGCATCATTATTTTGGTCCCTGTCTTTGGTTCCTCGAAAGCGGAAGGCTATAGCGAACCAGGACAGGGGGGAAGGTCTTCGGATAGACTTCGGCCCCTATGGAGCTGGGGGAACTCAAGCTGACGCTGGTCAGCGACGGCGAATTTCGTCTCGACGGTGGCGCGATGTTCGGCGTCGTGCCCCGTACCCTCTGGGAGCAGGCGAAGCCGCCGGACTCCCTGAACCGCATCCGCATGGGCACCAACTGCCTGCTGGTCGAGCGCGGGAGCGAGCTCCTGCTGATCGACACCGGCATCGGCGACAAGCACGACGCGCGTTTCCAGGAGATCTACGCCATGGACCCGGCGGCCGAGCGACTGCCGGAGGCGATCCGCCGCGCGGGCTACGAGCTGGGGGACGTCACCCACGTCGTGCTCTCCCATCTCCACTTCGACCATTGCGGCTGGAACACCCGCGAGCAGGGGGGGCGGATCGTGCCGACCTTCCCCAAGGCGCGGTACTGGCTGCAGCGGGGGGAGGTGGACCATGCCCGTCTTCCCAACGAGCGCGACCGCGCCAGCTATTTCCCGCAGAACTGGGAGCCGCTGTTCGAGGCCGGCGCCGTCGAGCTGTTCGGCGACGAGGCCGAGCCGATGCCCGGCGTCAAGGCCGTCCGCGCGCCCGGGCATAACGCCGACATGTGTATCGTTCTCCTGGATGGAGGAGAGGACCGGCGGGCGGCCTACTGGGCCGATCTGGTGCCGACCTCGGCCCACGTCCCCTACCCCTGGATCATGGGCTACGACCTGTATCCGTTGACGACTCTCGAGAACAAGAAGCACTGGCTGCCGCAGGCGGCGGCGGGGGACTGGCTCTGCATCTTCGAGCACGACCCCGTCACCCCCTTCGGGCGAGTGGTGGAGGAGAAGCCCGGCCGTTTCCGGGCCGTCCCGGTCGAGTCTCCCGGGGCTCCTTCTCCCAATCCAAAATCCAAAATCTAAAATCCAAAATCAGATACGGGGAGATCCGATGGCGCGAGAAGAATTTGATCTGATCATCATCGGCAGCGGCCCGGGCGGCTACGTCGCCGGAGTCCGCGCCGGCCAGCTGGGCATGAAAGTGGCGGTGGTGGAGCGGGATCCCAAGTTCGGCGGCACCTGCCTGCTGCGCGGCTGCATCCCCACCAAGGCGCTGCTGCACACGGCGTCCGTGCTCGACGAGATCCGCGAGGCCGGCAGCCTGGGCATCAGCGTCGCCGATCCCGTGCTCGACATCGTCAAGGCGCAGGAGCGCAAGCAGAAGGTGGTCGACAGCAACTCCAAGGGGGTCGAGTTCCTGTTCAAGAAGAACAAGGTGACCGGCATCCACGGGCTCGGCCGCCTCACCGGCCCCAACGAGGTCGAGGTCGAGGGGCCGGACGGCACGAAGACCACCTACGGCGCCAAGAACATCATGATCGCCACCGGCTCGGTGCCGCGCGACGTGCCGATCGCGCCGACCGACGGCGAGCGCATCCTCAACTCCGACCACGTCCTCGAGCTCAAGAGCGTGCCGAAGTCGATCGCGGTGCTCGGCGCCGGCGCCGTGGGCACCGAGTTCGCCTCGATCTACACCTCGTTCGGCTCCAAGGTCACCCTGATCGAGATGCTCCCGCGCATCCTGCCGATCGAGGACGAGGAGGTCTCGGCCGAGCTGCAGAAGGCTCTCCGCAAGCGCGGCATCGACGTCATGACCGGCACCAAGATGCTCGGCGTCGACCGTACCGAGAGTGGCGTCCGCCTGCGGCTCGAGGGGGGGAAGACCGACACCGTCGAGGCCGAGCTGCTGCTGGTCGCCATCGGCCGCCGGCCGGTGACCGAGAACCTGAACCTGGAGGCGCTGGGCGTCCAGCTCGAGCGCGGCTACGTCCACGTCAACCCGTACATGCAGACCGCGGTGCCGAACATCTACGCCATCGGCGACGTGATCAACACCCCCTGGCTGGCGCACGTCGCCTCGGCCGAGGGGATCCTCGCCGTCGAGCACATGGCGGGGCAGGCGGTGCGGCCGATCAACTACGACCGCGTCCCCTCCTGCACCTACTGCGATCCGGAGGTGGCGAGCGTCGGCCTCACCGAGGCCAAGGCGCGCGAGCGGGGGTACGACGTCAAGGTCGGCAAGTTCCCCTTCACCGCCCTCGGCAAGGCCAAGGTGATCGGCAAGACCACCGGCTTCGTCAAGGTGATCCGCGAGGCGAAGTACGACGAGATCCTCGGCGTGCACATCATCGGCGCCCACGCCACCGACCTGATCGCCGAGGCCTGCGTGGCCCTGCAGATGGAAGGGACCGACGAGGAGCTGCTGCGCACCATGCATGCCCACCCGACGATGTCCGAGGCGGTCATGGAGGCGGCCCACGCCGCCCACGGCGCCGCGATCCACATGTAGGCAAAGGACACCATGACGACGACAGGAAAAAACTGGGGTCCCCTGCATCCCAAGACCGAAACGGCGCAACCGGCCGAACGGCTGGCGAAGACCGGGCTGTCGCGCGAGCGGCAGCTCGAGCTCTATCACTTCATGAAGCTCACCCGCATGGTGGAAGGGCGGCTGGGCAACCTCTACCGGCAGGGCAAGGTGGTGGGCGGCCTCTACTCCAGCCTGGGCCAGGAGGCGACCGCCGTCGGCAGCGCCTACGCCCTCGAATCGCAGGACGTGATGGGGCCGCTGATCCGCAACCTGGGCTCGATGCTCGTCCGCGGCGTCCAGCCGCGCGAGGTCATGATGCAGTACATGGCCAAGAGCGACAGCCCGACCGGCGGCAAGGACGGCAACACCCACTTCGGCGACCTCAAGCGCGGGCTGGTGGCGCCGATCTCCATGCTCGGCGCGGTGATCCCGGTGATGGCCGGCGTCGCCTTGGCCGGCAAGATGCAGGGGAAGAACCTGGTGGCTTTGACTTACATCGGCGACGGCGGCACCTCGACGGGTGACTTCCACGAGGGGCTGAACCTCGCGGCGGTGCTCAACGTGCCGTTCGTGCTGATCGCCGAGAACAACGGCTGGGCCTACTCGACGCCGGTCGCGAAGCAGATGCGGATCAAGAACATCGCCGCCCGGGCCGCCGGCTACGGCATCCCCGGCGAGATCGTGGACGGCAACGACGTGCTCGCCGTCTACGAGGTCACCAAGCGGGCCGTCGAGCGCGCGCGCGCCGGTGCCGGGCCGACGCTGATCGAATCCAAGACCTTCCGCATGAAGGGGCACGCCGAGCACGACGACGCCGGCTACGTGCCCAAAGAGCAGTTCGAGGAGTGGAAGCCGAAGGACCCGATCGAGCGCTTCGAGCGGCATCTCCTCGGCAACGGCCTCGCCGGCGAGGACGATCTGAAGGCGATCGTCGCGAAGATCGACACCCAGCTCAACGAGGAGGTCGACTTCGCCCTCGCCTCGCCCATGCCGCCGCCCGAGCGCGCCTTCGAGGGGGTCTACGCCTGATGGCTACCGTCACCTATCTCGAAGCCATCCGCCAGGCGCTCTGGGACGAGATGGAGCAGGACGAGCGGGTCTTCATGCTCGGCCAGGACATCGGCACCTACGGCGGCGCCTTCCGCGTCACCGCCGGCTTCCTCGACAAGTTCGGCCCGGAGCGGATCGTCGACACGCCGATCAGCGAGTCGGCGATGATCGGCTGCGCCATCGGTGCCTCGATGATGGGGCTGCTGCCGGTGGTCGAGATGCAGTTCATCGACTTCATCTCCTGCGGCTTCAACCAGATCATCAACTTCGCCGCCCCCTCGCACTACCGCTGGGGGCAGCAGGTGCCGATCGTCGTCCGCGGCCCGGCCGGCGGCAACGTCCACGGCTCGGCGTACCACAGCCAGAACCCGGAGTCCTACTTCCACCACACGCCGGGCCTGAAGATCGTGGCGCCGGGCACCGTGGCCGACGCCTACGGGCTGCTGCGGGCGGCGATCCACGATCCCAACCCGGTCCTCTACTTCGAGCACAAATATCTCTATCGCCGCCTCAAGGACGAACTCGTCACCGACGGTGCGCCGGTGCCGATCGGCCAGGCGCGGCTGGCGCGCGAGGGTCGCGACCTTTCCGTCATCACCTACGGTGCTATGCTCCAGGTGGCGCTGGAAGCCGCCGGGCGCCTCGAAGGCGACGGGATCGACCTCGAAGTCCTCGATCTGCGCACTCTCAAGCCTCTCGATCAGGAGGCCATCCTCGCCACCGCCCGCAAGACCAGCCGGGTGATCGTCCTCACCGAGGAGCAGACCACCGGATCGGTGGCGGGCGAGGTGGCGGCGCGGATCTCGCAAGACGCTTTCGAATGGCTGGACGGGCCGGTCCACCGGCTCTGCTGCCCTGATACGCCGGTCCCCTACAGCCCGACGCTCGAAGAAGCCTACCTGCCTAATGTGGACAAGCTCGTCGCCAAGGTGCGTGAGCTGGCCAGCTACTGATACGGAGAGCTTATGGCTACTGAAGTCGTGATGCCCCAGATGGGAGAGTCGATCGCCGAGGGAACCATCACCCGCTGGCTGGTGAAGGTCGGCGACAAGGTGGAGCGGGATCAGCCGCTGTTCGAGATCTCGACCGACAAGGTCGACGCCGAGATCCCGAGCCCGGCCTCGGGCACGTTGCTGGAGATCCGCAACAAGGAGGGGGAGACCGTCCCCGTCAACCAGGTGGTCGCCTCGATCGGCGAGGCGGGCGATCAGCCCGGCTCCGCCCCCGCCGCGGCCGCGGCGGAGCCCGCGGCGGCCCCGGCGGCAGAGGTGAAGCAGGAGGAGATTGCCCGCGAGGGCGTGGCGGCGACCGCTGCCGCTCCGGCCCCCAAGGTGGCCTCCCCCGAGCCCGCGCCGAAGCCCCGTGAGTCGGCGGCCCAGGCCACCGTGGCCGAGGAGACGCAGGAGACCCAGCGGGACGCGGGCGAGACCCCGCAGGCCCGGGAGATCGAGGCCGGCGAGGCGGACGTCGAGGACCGGCTCCGCAAGTTCTCCAGCCCGCTGGTGCGCAACATCGCCTCCAAAGAGGGCGTGAACCTCGCGGAGGTCCAGGGCACCGGCGCCCACGGCCGGGTAACCAAGGAGGACATCCTCGGCCACCTGGAGCAGCGCAAGACGGCTCCGGCGGCTGCCCCGGCACCAGCGGCTCAGGCGCAGCCCGCCGCTCCGGCCCCGGCTCCCGCGCCAGCCCCCGCTCCGGCTCCGGCCGCCGCGGCGGCACCGGCGGCATCCGGCCAGCGTCCGCTCCCGGCCGGCTTCCACGTCGCCGCCTACGCCGAGGGGGACAACGTCGAGATCGAGCCGATGTCCAAGATGCGGCAGATCACGGCGGCGCACATGGTCTACTCCAAGGCCACCTCGGCGCACGTCACCACCCTGTTCCACATCGACATGTCGAAGGTGAACAAGGCCCGGCTGCGCGCCCGCGACGGCTTCTTCAAAAAGGAGGGCACCAAGCTCACCTTCATGCCGTTCATCTTCAAGGCGGTGGCGACCGCGCTCAAGGCCCACAAGAGCGTCAACGCCTCGATCGACGGCACCAACATCGTCTACAAGAAGGACATCAACATCGGCATGGCGGTCGACATGCCGGGCCGGGGCCTGATCGTGCCGGTGATCAAGAAGGCCGACCAGTTGAGCCTCGTCGGCCTCGCCAAGGCCGCCAACGACCTGGCGGACCGCGCGCGCGGCAAGAAGCTGAAGCCCGAGGAGGCGCAGGGGGGCACGTTCACCGTCACCAACCCGGGCGTCTTCGGCAGCCTCTTCGGCACGCCGGTGATCAACCAGCCGCAGGTGGCGATCCTCGGCGTCGGCGCTATCGAGAAGCGGCCGATCGTGGTCGAGGACGAGGACGGCAACGACTCGATCGTGATCAAGACCATGTCCTACTTCAGCATCTCCTACGACCACCGTCTGGTGGACGGCGCCGATGCCGACCGCTTCATGATCGATCTCAAGAAGGTCCTCGAAGGGGACACCTGGACTGAGCTCGAGGCGTACGTCTAGGGGGTTTTTCGAACCTCTGAAGTCTTCGACGAGCCCGGGGCGACCCGGGCTCTTTTTATTGGGCCGGCGGGAGCTTTCGTGGACCTGGAGGCCGGGGAGGCGGACGGCGAGCACCTCTCCTTCTGAAGGGCGAATTCACGTCCTCGAAGAACCCAGGGAGACCAGCTATGCGAAAACTCATCAAGCGCTTCGCCGTCGCGTCCCTCCTGCTCGCCGCGGTCGCCGGCCTGCCGAGGGCGGCGGGCGCCTGCTACTACGCCTGCATGTTCGTCGACGAGGTCTGCCAGCGATGCGTGTACACGGGAAGCTACACCGGCGGCTACTGCAAGAACTCCGGCACCTGCAGCTGCCTGGACGTGCGGGGGACCTGCGACGGCGCCGCCGCCGCGCCGACGGCGAGCGGCGCCAGCCCCCGCGTCGCCGAGACCCCGCAGAGCCGCGCCCTGGCCGCGATCTTCGCCGCACCGGCCGACGCCTCGCGGTAGCCGTTCGCCCGAGCCCGGCCCGCCTCAGGTGGCGGGCCGGGCTCGTCGTGTTTTCAGGGTATCTGTCAGCCCGCCGCTTCCCCGCTCCGCCCCGCCCGGTACAGCAACCCCGCGATCCCCGCCACCAGCACGATCCCCAGGATCACCCCGGCTGCTCCTGGAATCCACGCGAACTCCTTGCCGGCGAAGTGGACGGAATCGAGCCAGCGGCTCCAGCCGGATTCGGGCCAGCGGGTTCTCGCGGCGACCAGGAAGGCGATCGCCACGCCCGCGAGCCCTTCGCCGGCGATCATGCCGGAGGCGGCGAGGATGCCGGGGTCCCCTTCGCGCGGACCTTCCTTGCGGCGGGCGTCGACCAGGCGGCGGACCATGCCTCCGAGGAAGATCGGCGTCATGCTGCCGAGCGGCAGGTAGAGGCCGACGGCGAAGGCGAGGCCCGGCAGGCCGGCGAGGATGGCGCAGAGGGAGAAGGCCGATCCCGTGCCCACCAGGCCCCAGGGGAGCGTGCCGGTGAGGACGCCGTCGATCACCGTCTTCATCAGCGTGGCCTGGGGGGCCGGCAGCTCGGGGGAGCCGAAGGTGAAGGCCTTACCGAGGAGCAGCACGGTGCCGGCCACCGCCCAGCAGGCGAAGGCCGCGCCGAGGAACTGCCCGGCCTGCTGCCGCGCCGGGGTCGCTCCCACCAGGAAGCCGGTCTTCAGGTCCTGCGAGATGTCCCCGGCCTTGGAGGCGGCGATGCAGACGACCGTGCCGACCGTCAGGATGGCCGCCCGGGCCGACGGATCGGTCCAGCCGCAGAGGACGAAGATGAGGGCGACGCCGAGCAGCGTCACCAGCGTCATCCCCGAGGTCGGGTTGGAAGAGACGCCGATCAGGCCGACGATCCGCGAGGAGACCACGACGAACAGGATGCCGAAAAGCCCCACGCCGAGCGCGGAGGCGAGCCGCGGCACGAACCCCATGTAGCCGGCGAGCAGCCCGGGGATGCCGACCAGCGCCAGAATCACGATGGCCGGGCCGGCGAGGACGACCCAGCCCGGCAGGTCGCGGTCGGTGCGGGGAGCGTTGCCCGCCGCCTCCAGTCCAGTCCCTTGCCGGCGCATCCCGCGGAGCACCGCGGTGAGCGATTGAGCCATCACCGGGATCGCCCGGAAGACCGTCACGATGCCCGCGGCGGCCACCGCCCCGGCGCCGATGTAGCGGACGTATTTCGACCAGATCTGCCCGGCCGAGAGCGCGCCGATCGTCGCCGTGGTCTCGGGGAAGAGCGGCGTGGTCAGCCCGGCGCCGACCAGGCCGATCAGGGGGGTTAGCACGAGGGCCGAGATCAGGCTCCCGGAGACCATGATCGACGACTGCCGGTAGCCCAGGATGTAGCCCACGGCGAGCAGCGCGGGCGCGATCTCCAGCGCCAGCACGGCCTTGGGAAGGAAGGGGAGCTCGGCCGTCAGGGCCGGCGCGATCAGGCAGAAGCCGCCGATCGCCAGCTTGAGCAGGGCGCCCACCGCCAGGCCCAGGAAGATCCAGCGCCCGCCGCTCGCCTCGGCTGCGGTGGCCCGCAGCACCTCGGCGCAGGCCGTGCCTTCCGGATAGGGAAGCTCGTCGGCGCTGTTGACGATTAGCAGCCGGCGCAGCGGGATCATGGCGGTGATGCCGAGGATCGCGCCCAGGAACGCCAGGCCCGCGACCTGCCAGAAGGGGGGGATCACCCCCCAGAGAAAGAGCGCCGGGATAGTGAAGATGGTGCCGCTGGCGAGCGACGAGCTCGCGGAGCCGATCGTCTGCGAGAGGTTGGCCTCGAGGATCATCCCGCCGGGCCGGCGGGGCATCAGGCGGAAGAGGGCGACGGTCAGCACGGCGATCGGGATCGACGTCGCCACGGTCAGGCCCACCCGCAACCCGAGATAGGCGTTGGCGGCGCCGAAGAGGATACCGAAGACGATCCCGGCCAGGGCGGCGCGGAAGGTGAACTCGACGACGGATTCGTCCGGCCTGGACGTCGGCGCGATCATCGCTCTCTCCTCTCGTTATGGATCTTTAATAACCTGCTGCCAGCCGCCCGTACAGCTCCACGTAATCCCGCCCCTGAACCTCCCAGGAGAAGTCCCGCCGCATCCCTTCGCCCATCATCCGCTGCCAGAGGATGGGGTGGTGGAAGGCGTTGAGGGCGAGGTCGAGCGCCCAGGCGAGGCCGGCGGGGGTGAAGTGCTCGAAGACGAAGCCGGTCCCCTGCCCCGTGGCGGGATTGAAAGGCTCGACGGTGTCGGCCAGGCCGCCGGTCTTGCGGACGATCGGCGGCGTGCCGTAGCGCAGGCTGTACATCTGGTTGAGGCCGCAGGGCTCGAACTTCGAGGGCATCAGGAAGATGTCCGCTCCGGCCTCGATCTGATGGGCGAGCTTCTCGTTGTAGCCGCGGTAGAACCAGGCCTTGCCGGGAAAGCTCCGCTCCAGCCCCTGGAAGAACTCCTCGTAGCGCGGCTCGCCGCTGCCCAGCGCCACCAGCCGCATGTCGCGCTGGGCGAGAAAGGCGGGGAGGGTGTCGAAGCAGAGATCGAAACCCTTCTGCGGCGTCAGGCGGGAGACGATCCCCACCACCGGCGCCGCCGTGCGCTCGTCGAAGCCGATCTCGCGCAGCAGGGCCCGCTTGCAGTTCCGCTTGCCTGCGAGGTCGTTCACCGAATAGTGATAGAAGAGGTTGGGATCGGTCTCCGGATTCCAATCCTCGTAATCCACGCCGTTGACGATGCCGAACAGGCGGTCGGCGCGGGCGCGCAGCAGCCCTTCGAGACCGAAGCCGAGCTCGGGCGTCTGGATCTCGCGAGCGTAGGTGCGGCTGACCGCGGTCAGCGCGTCGGCGTGAAGGATGCCGTTGCGCAGGAAATTGAGATATCCCGGCGAGAGGTCGAGCAGGCGCGTGTACGGGTCCAGCCCCAGATCGATCAGGCGGCTGCTGTCGACCACCCCTTGAAAGCCGGCGTTGTGGATCGTCAGCACCGTCCGCGTGCGCTGAAACAGGCCGTCCCATTCGAAAAAAGCCTTGCGGTAGACCGGCGCCAGAGCGGTGTGCCAGTCGTGGCAATGGATGATGTCGGGGGACCAGCCCATCCGCTGCGAGCACTCGAAGGCCGCGACGGTGAGCAGGCCGAAGCGCAGCGCGTCGTCGCGGTCGCCGTGATAGATCCCACCGCGGCCGAACAGCGCCGGGCAGTCGATGAAATAAACGCTGACGTCGCTGTCCGGCAGGAGCACGGTCCGCGCGGTGTAGGTGAAGCGGTGGGGGCCGAGCTGCACCGGCACGTCGCGGATGAAATCGACCGGCACGTAGCGGTCGCCGTCGCTCGCCAGGCTTGGATAGAAAGGAAGAAAGATCCGGACGTCGTGCCCCGTCCTGCCGAGGAAGCGGGAGAGCCCCGCGACGACGTCGCCGAGGCCGCCGGTCTTGGCGAACGGCGTCACTTCGGCGGCGAGCTGGAGGATCCGCAACGTCGGCCCCCGCTTCAGATGACGGTCCCGGGCGGGATCACGGCGTTCTTGTGCACGATGATGATCTTGTCGCGGATCGAATAATTCTCGCCGTCGAAGCTGACCAGGCCGTCGGCATTGATCAGTTTACAGCCGTCGCCGATGCGGGCGTTGAAATCGATGATCGCGTTGCGCACCGTGCAGTCCTGGCCGATGCCGATCGGGATCAGGTCGCTCCCCTCGGGGAGGGTCTCCCAGGTGTTGGCGCCCATCACGATCGAGCGTTCGATCACCGAGCCGGAGCGCACCACCGAACGGACTCCGATGATCGAATCGGCGATGTGGCTGCCCGAGAGGATGCTCCCCTCGCTCAGGATCGAATAGCGCACCGAGCACTCGTTCACCTTGGTCCCCGGCAGGAACCGGGGGTGGGTGAAGATCCGCAGCTCCGGATGGTAGAGGTTGAGCGGCGGCAGCGGCAGCGTGAGGTCGAGGTTCGCCTGATGGAAGCTCGGGATGGTGCCGATGTCGGCCCAGTAGCCGTCGTGCGGGAAGGCCATCACCTTGTACTGGCTGAGCGCCTGGGGGATCACCTCGCGCCCGAAGTCGACGGTGTCGGTGCCTACCAGCAGCTCGCTCAGCACCTCGGGGCGGAAGATGTAGATGCCCATGCTGGCGAGGAAGGTGCCGGGCGCATCCGGCGGGGCGCCGAGCACGGCCCGGGTCTGCTCGTCGAGCTCGATGGCGTCGAGCTGCTCGGCCTCCTTGGGCTTCTCGACGAAGTCGACGATCCGCCCGCTGGCGTCGAGGCGCAGGATGCCGAAGCCCGAGGCCTCCTCGCGGGTGACCAGCTTGACGGCGATCGTCAGGTCGGCCTGGAGCTCCCGGTGGGTGCGCATGAACTTCGAGATGTCCATCAGGTAGAGCTGGTCGCCGGAGAGGATCAGCACCTCGGGGGGCTTCTCCTCGAGCAGCCGGGTGAGGGTCTGGCGCACGGCGTCGGCCGTGCCCTGGAACCAGTCGCGGTTGTCCAGCGTCTGCTCGGCGGCCAGGATGTTGACGTAGCCGTTGCTGAAGGCGCTGAAGCGGTAGGTCTGGTTGATGTGGCGGTGGAGGCTGGTGCTGTTGAACTGGGTGATGACGAAGATCCGGTCGATCCCCGCGTGCAGGCTGTTGCTGATCGGGATGTCGATGAGCCGGAACTTCCCGCCCACCGGCACCGCCGGCTTCGCGCGGTCGCGGGTGAGCGGCCAGAGACGGGCCCCTTGCCCTCCCCCCAGAATGGCTGTGACGATTTTTTCCATGTCCCCTCCCCAGCAAGCGCGGGTATCTTATCCCAGAGAGAGGACCAGTGGGAGCGAAACCCGGCTCCGCCGGAGACGGCATGGGCCGGGTAGTAGAACGGAGGCCGGCCGTAGCGCCCGGAGTCGGTTGGACCCAATCCATCCGCCCGAGGGCTCCTCATCCCGTCTCAGGGTTTTCAGTACCTTCGGCGTTGATGCGTGTAGAGAAGTAGTGTAAAATTCTCTGACGTCTCGCAAAGTACGGATTTCTGGCATATATCCTACTAGGAGGGTTCATGCTGTATAGATTTTTTACTCGTGTCTTGCGCAGGCAGATGTTTTTTCATCTCATTATTCCACTTCTCTGTGGATTTCTGGTCGAGGAATTTTATTCCTCTCATATCAAAAAAGGTGAGTGGTCGACGTTTTGGCAGCGGCATGGTCATCATGCCGCGCTCCTCTTGGGAATCGTTGTTGCCTACTTTGTTGTGATTGCGATCCAGGTATGGCGAGAAACAACAATTGGATTACAACAACTGGAGCTCAATCAATTGGCCGAGCGGTTGCAGGGTGCAAGGAGTCTGTTCGCAGTCGGAACGATTAAGTTTAGCGAGTGGTTTGATCCCGCGGTGCAAGTGTACTTGGCGACCATCAATGAGCAGAAGCTGCTCTCGACGCGTCCCGGTGGCTCGTTTAAATATGAACGGGTGTTGCTGATTCCCAATCGATCGGCGCATAAAGACCTAAGTACGGATTATATTGACGGATATTATGCCAAATGCCTGATTCAGATTCACCTGCGGCTCCGTACTGAGCTCTATTCTCTTCAGTGGCCCCAGATTGAGAAAGTTCTCAATGGGTTGACTAAGCAGGAGAAAATTGCCATCGGTTATTATCCTAGGTTTTTCAAGCGGATATCGCAGAAAAGTGCGCGTCGATTGATATGGATAGTAAGGCGCAGAAGGGTCCGTCATATGGCAGTCGGCCTTATCGAGTCTAATGACGGATCGCCAGAAGTCTTTCTCTATTCAAAGCACAAAGCGATAGTACAGCTTCATTTTGTGCGGCCGGGGCGCACGCACTCCTGGGAAAAGCTCGTTAGCCTGATAAAAAAAGAATTATTTGACGTCGCAACAGGCGAAGTGCATGGTCAATATGACTTTATGCAATTTTTTTCGCCAGCAGTGCATCATGACTGAGTATGACGTCATTGTTGTCGGAGTTGGCGGCATGGGCAGCGCGACCCTCTACAACCTGGCGCTCCGTGGTTGCAAGGTTCTCGGTTTGGAGAAGTTTGACATTCCGCATGAAATTGGATCATCTCACGGTATTAGCAGAATTATCCGACTCGCTTATGCTGAGCACCCCAACTACGTTCCACTCCTGCGGCGTGCTTACGAGCTTTGGCGGCAACTCGAAAACCTTGCTGGGGAGCGGCTGCTCATCATCACTGGAGGCATTGACGCCGGCAGCGAGCAAAGTTCGATCATTACCGGGTCGCTTGATTCGTGTGCCCTTCATCACCTGCCTCATGAAGTCTTGGACTCTGTTTCACTTGGGCGACGGTTTCCAGGCTATCGCCTCCCGCCTGACATGCTCGCGGTCTATCAGGCCGAAGCTGGTTTTCTTTTGCCGGAACGCTGTATTGTTACCTACGTGGAGGCTGCTCATCGGCTCGGAGCCGAAATTCATGCTCGCGAGCAGGTTGTCGACTGGGAAGCTACGGAAAAAAGAGTGGTTGTCAGGACGGAACGCGGAAGTTACTCCGCAAGAAGGCTGGTAGTCACTGCGGGTGCGTGGGCTGGTAATCTTGTCCCGCTTTTGAGAACCATCGCGGTTCCGGAGCGGCAGGTGCTCCTCTGGACTCAGCCATTGCGGCCGGAATTCTTCCGCTTAGAGTCATTTCCTGTCTTCAACATGGAAGCTCCAGAAGGCCGATTCTATGGATTTCCAGTCTATGGAGTGCCCGGCTTTAAAATCGGACGCTATCACCACCTTCAAGAGCAAGTCGACGATCCGGATAGCATGGACCGTGAGTGTTACCTTGAGGATGAGACGGCTTTACGCGTTGGGATCCGCCAGTACTTTCCGGCCGCTGATGGCCCTACGATGAGTATGAAAACATGCTTGTTTACAAATTCTCCGGATGAGCACTTCATTCTCGATCTCCATCCTGATTTCCCTCACGTTGCCATCGCGGCTGGGTTTTCAGGTCACGGCTTCAAGTTCTGCAGTGTCATCGGTGAAATTATGAGTGAGCTGATTCTTGATGGCACGGCGAGCCTGGATATCGACATGTTTCGGCTAGGCCGGCTTTTTTAGCCAGCCCCAGTGGAGGCCACCTGAGCATAAGATGACCTCTTGGCGACCGCGGGATGTCTGCGGTGAAGGGCATGCCAACGCCCGGCCGAGGTACGCCGAGGCCAAGCTTTGCTGAAGCGGACGAACCCCGACTATCGGATTCCATAGGGCCTATCTCTACCGCCTCCGATCAACGGAAGGGGCGGACTCCGGCTTCTACCCGACTGGCAAGGTAGAATGAACCCGTGAATCGTCCCGAGACCGCCCCCGCCGCCCGCCGTCCGCTCCACTGGGACTACCTCGGCCGCGTCCCCTACGCCGAGGCGGTCGAGCTGCAGCTCGCGGCGCGCGCGGCGGTGAAGAACGGCGAGGGGCTGGAGCGCTTCTTCCTGCTCGAGCATCCGCACGTCTACACCCTGGGGCGCAACGCCAGCGGCGACGATGTGCTGGCGAGCCCCGAATGGCTCGCGGCCCGCAGCGTCGAGATCGCCGAGTGCGACCGCGGCGGCCAGGTCACCTACCATGGCCCCGGGCAGCTCGTCGGCTACCCGGTCGTCAATCTCAGCCCCGACCGCCGGGACATCCGCCGCTACGTGCGCGACCTCCAGGAGGTGCTGATCCGCACCCTCGCCGAGTACGGAGTGACCGGCCGGCCCGGCGAGGAGCAGGCGTTCATCGGCGTCTGGGCGGGGGACGAGAAGATCGCCTCGATCGGCGTCCACCTCTCGCGGTGGATCACCACCCACGGCTTCGCCCTCAACGTTTCGACCGACCTCTCCTACTTCGCGGGGATCATCCCCTGCGGCCTCCAGCAGGTCCGCATGACCTCGATCGAGCGGCTGACGGGGCGGGCGCCGGAGCTGCCCGAGATCGCCGCCGCCGCCGCCCGGCACTTCGGCGAGGTGTTCGACCGCGAGCTGGTCGCCGCCGCTTCCCCCGTCCTGGCCCTGGGGGAGCGGTGAGGGTCGATCTCGGCCTCAACGCGGTGATCGTGGCGGTCACCGCGGAGGTCCCCCGCATCCTGACCGTCGCCCGCCCCGGCGGTGCCGCGCCCGAGGACGCCCTGCCGTTCGGCCCCCTGGAGCCGGAGACCGACCGCACCCTCGACCTCGGCCTGCGGCGCTGGGTGCGCGAGCAGACCGGCCTCGATCTCGGCTACGTCGAGCAGCTCTACACCTTCGGCGACCGCTACCGCCATCCGAGCGAGATCCAGGGGGACGCGCGCGGGGTGTCGGTCGCCTATCTGGCGCTGGTGCGCGAGGTCACCGTCCATCCGGAGGCTCGCTGGCGGGACTGGTACGAGTTCTTTCCCTGGGAGGACTGGCGCTCCGGCCGCCCCGAGGTGATCGACGGCTCGATCGCCCCCGCCCTCGACGCCTGGGTGGAGACCGCCGCCGACCGCCTCCTGCGGCTGGAGCGGCGGCAGCGGGCGGACATCGTCTTCGGGCTCGGCGGAGTCGGCTGGGACGGCGAGCGGGTGCTCGAGCGCTACGAGTTGCTCTACGAGGCCTATCTGGTGCCGGAAGCCTGGCGGGACCGCGAGGCGACCGGCGGCGCCGCCGAGGCGCGGCGCCCCGCCCCCTCGGAACGGCCGGCCCTGCTGCCCGGCCGCTCCATGGCGCTCGACCACCGGCGCATTCTGGCGACCGCGCTCGGCCGCCTGCGGGGGAAGCTCAAATACCGTCCCGTCGTCTTCGAGCTGCTGCCGCCCACCTTCACGCTGCTGCAGCTCCAGCGGGTGGTCGAGGCGCTGGCCGGCGTGCGCCTCCACAAGCAGAACTTCCGCCGCCTGGTCGAGAACGCCGGTCTGGTGGAAGGCACCGGCCGCCAGGACTCCCAGACCGGCGGCCGGCCGGCCGAGCTGTTCGTCTTCCGCCGCGAGGTGTTGCGCGAGCGCCCCGCGCCCGGCGTCGGGCTGCCCGGCGTGCGGCGCGGCTCGACCCTGTAATTCCATCACGCGCGCCGGCTTCCGCATCACCGCTCCCGCGGATTGCGTCACGCGACCCGCGAGCTGCGTCACGACATTCGGGAATTGCGTCACGCGACCCGCGAATTGCGTGACTCCGCTCACGGCGCGCATCACGCGACCCGCGGATTGCGTTACGCAATCCGCGAATTGCATCACGCCATCCGGTTCTTTTGTTATGCGACCCGCGAGTTGCGTCACTCGCCCCGCGAATTGTGTCGCACCCCCCGGGAGCCGCGTCACGAAATCCGCGGGTCACGTAATGCAATCCGCGGGTCGTGTAATGCAATTCGCGGGTGCGATGACGCGGGAGCCGGTCCCGGAGACGCGCGAGCGTTCCTTCGTGATGCAACAGTCGGGCGGGATGTGCCGCGAGCGCGGCGGGAGTCTCACGCGCCCGGGTGTGGTGATGCGGTCAGGTCTTCCTGTACCGGGTGGGGGTCTTGCCGCTGCCGCTCGTCTGGATGGCGAGGCTTCCTTCCATCACCAGTTCCTGGAGAACCCGGTAGAGAGAGCCGCGGTCCGGTTCATAGCCGAGCATCCGGCAGATGTCGTTGCGGTCGAACACCTCCGGAACGCGCGCCAGCGCGGAGTCGATCTCCTCCTCCAACTCGCCGGGGCCGCGCCGCCGGGAACGGTGGGGCGCCGCTGGAGCGGGGACGGGTGGGGAAGGCTCGCTCCGGGCTGCGGCGGGCTCCACCGGCAGGGTCAGATCCTCCTCGGCGGTCGTCATCCAGACCAGCTCCAGAGCCCGGATCTGCTGCCGGTGCGCGGATTCCAGCAGCGCGATCCCCTCGCGGAGCTGCGTCTCCAGCCGCTGTTTGCGTTGCTCGTATTCGTCGCGTCTCATGTTCGTGCACGAGATTGCATCACAACGGGAGAGCCGGAGCAAGGTAACGCGACATGGTCGCTGACCTGTATAGGACCGTCACCTTCGGCTAAAGTAGGTACAGGATTCCAGGAGGGACCCCCCATGCTTCGCCCCACCCATGCCGGCCTTGCCGGCGCTGCGTTGCTCGCGCTGTCTTTGCCCGTTGCGGCGCAGCACGAGATCCAGAAGCCGCGGGATCAGTGGCAGACGCCTAAAGAGATCCAGAAGCCGGCGGACACTTGGCAGCAGCCCGGCGCGATCCAGGTGCCAAGGGGAATTCAGGCGATCCATGCGGAAGCGGAGAAGTGCGCCCAGCGCTTCCAGGTGGTCTCGGACGCTCTGTTCGAGTTCGACAAGGCGACGCTGACCCCGAACGCCGAGGAGACCCTCGACGCGCTGGTGCCGCTCCTCACCAAGGCCGGCAAGCATCCGGCCAGGGTGGAAGGCCACACCGATGCCAAAGGCGCCGACGCCTATAATCAGACGCTGAGCGAAAAACGGGCCGAGACCGTCAAGGACTGGCTGGTGGCGCGCGGTGTGCTGCCCGCCGCGACACCCACGGCCGGATGGGGAAAGCGCCATCCCGTGGCCCCGAACGCCAAATCCGACGGCTCGGACGACCCGGCCGGCCGCCAGAAGAACCGGCGGGTGGAAGTCGTGCTGGACCTCTGCAGGTAGGACACAAGGAACTCAATGCTCAAGAAATTATTCGGCCGCTTGACCGGCAGCGCCAGCTCCTCCGCACCGACCGACAAGGCCGCGGATCCCATGGAGGCTGCGTTGCTTCGACAGATCGAAGCCAAGTCCAAGGACGATCCGCTCATCGGCGCGAAGGTCGGAGCCAAGGTCATTGGGGAACGCATGCTCGCCGCCATGACGACAAAGCGCGGCGTTCATATCGAATCCATGCTGTGCGCGCTTGGGTCTCTCGCCGGTTACTCCTGCCAGGCGAGTGTTCGCGCCCAGGCGCGCGCTCAAGGCCTCGACGAAGAGGCGCACTTCGTCCGGACTGAAGGCGCCGACGGCAAGACGTACTTCTTCGGCGACCCGCTCAACAAGCTTCTCGCCGAGAGCCCGCACTCCGTCTGGAGCCTCGCGGCCGGCGGAGCGCAAATCGCGGGTTGTACCGTCGTGCTGGATCTGGAGGATATTTTCAGGCATGTCGCCGGTTCCGTCGGAACCGCCGACTTTGGACATCCACGGCTGCCGCCGGAACATACCGCACACGACACGCCTTTGAATTATGTCGAAGCCTTCTGGCCACAGCTCTTCCCGCTGATCTCGAAGTTCTGCCCCGATCCGGAGCATTGGCCCCTGCTTCTGGGGCTGGCGGTCCAGCAATTGATCGTTCAAGGGAAGGAAGTCCTGGATCCGTGCTTGTCTCTTGGCGTCGTCATGGAGTCCGCGATCCCCATGTCCAAGGTGGACCTGCAAAAGCGGGGCTGAGCGAAAAATCATGCAAGACGCGACAGACCCCGTCCGCGCGAGCTACGACTCCGTCGCGGCCGCCTACGTCGAGCATATCTACTCGGAGCTCGCGCGGAAGCCTCTCGACCGGCATCTGCTGAACCGCTTCGCCGAGGAGGTGCGCGAGCGTGGCACCGCCGGCGACCTCGGCTGTGGTCCGGGCCATGTCGTACGGTACCTCCACGATCAGGGCGTGCAGATGCTGGGGATCGATCTCTCGCCTGAAATGGTCCGGTGGGCAACGCAACTGAACCCGGACGTCGAGTTTCGGGTTGGGGACATCCGGGCGCTCGATCTCCCGGACGCGTCCCTGGCCGGGATCGTCGCTTTCTATTCCGTGATCCATCTGGACCCATCCGAGCTCGAGACCGCGTTTCGTGAGTTCCGGAGGGTGCTGGCCGGCGACGGTCTTCTTTTCGTGGCGTTTCATATCGGCGATCACACGGTTCACCTCGACGAGCTCTGGGAACAGCCGGTGTCGCTGGATTTTCGCTTTCTCCTGCCCGGCACAGTCATGGCAGCCCTCCATGCGGCCGGTTTCCTGGTCATCGAGTCCGTGGAGCGCGAGCCCTACGAAGGCGTCGAGTATCCCAGCCGCCGTTGCTATCTGATCGCAAAGGCTTCCTGACAGATGGATTACCGGGCTCTCAAGGAGAAGGTCGGCGACGATCCGCACGATCTGGCGGCCGAGATCCAGATCGATTCCATACCGGCAGCTCTGCGTGTCGCCATGCTCTTCGAGGCTTTCGAGGATCTGCGTTCCTATGGCATGGTCATGTATCTCAAGCACGAGTTCGATGCCGGGGACGCAGAGCTGCGGACCGGCATCCTCTCGAAATTCAGATCCTGTCTCGAGAGCCAGGACGAAGGGCTCGTCCAGGAGGTTCTCTACGCCCTGTGGTGCGACTACTTCGAGGACCCCGCGACCGTAGAGGAAGCGTGGCGGCACCTCGCCGGGACGGGTTCTCCGCCCCTCCTGCTGCGACGTCTTCTCCCCAGGGCCGGCCCGGTTCCCTGGCACCTGAAGAAGCCATTGCTCGACTCTCTCGTGCTGGACCGGAAGTGGCATCCGTCCATCTTCGAGTGCTTGCTCTACAGCGCCTTCGACGCCTACGGCAAGATCGACAAGGCAGACGCCGGGCGCTTGCTCGGCCGGCTTGAATTGGCGCCGGAAGTTGAGCACCTTGAAAAGTTGAGGTCGGCACTGCGCGGGGCTGCCGCCAAAGAATAAGATAGATCGCCGACAGAGGAGCCGAGATGACGAAACTCACAGGGAAGGTCGTACCGATGATCCACGTGCCCGACGTGCGCGCGGCCGTCGGTTGGTACGAGTCCATCGGCTTCACGGTGGTCAGGACGAACGAGGAAGATGGAGAGATGAACTGGGCGCTGCTCTCGTTCGGGAGCAGTGAGCTCATGTTCAACGAGGGCGGGGAGCCCAGCGCGCGCCACCGCCGGGAGGTCGATCTGTACGTCCATGTCGACGACGTCGACGATCTCTACCTGCGCCTCAAGGATCGCGTGGAGGTCGTGGAGGAGCCCCATGACACTTTCTACGGCATGCGGGAGCTCATCATCCGCGACCTCAACCGATTCTGGATGACGTTCGGGCAGCCACTGGGATAGGGCGTACCGCTTTGACGATCATGTCACCGTCGTTCCGATGAGCGACCTGCGATCACTCTTCGATCAGGTGGCCCGAGCGTCGCGGGGTGGCCTCGGCGAGGCCAAAGCGACCTTTGCCGCGTCGCGGTTTGACGAAGGCGAGCGCGCTGTCGAGCTCCTCCGCCGCCTCTTTCCAACGCTGTTGACAGGTCAACCGACCATCGTTGATCTCGGCAGCGGAAATGGCGGCATGCTCTTTCCGTTCGCCGCCCTCGGCCGCTGCATTGCGGTGGATACCTACGTGGACCCGGACCTCCGCCGTTTCGTTCGCCTCTCCCGACTGGACGTTCATCAACTCCGGGCGGTGGCTCAATCGCTGCCGCTGGCCTCGGAGAGTGTCGACGTGGTGATCCTTGCCGAGGTCCTGGAGCACCTGGACCAGCCCTCGGTGGCCGGTGCCGAGATCCTGCGCATCCTCAAGCCCGGAGGGGTCTGTCTCCTCAGCACACCCCCGCGGCTGGTGTTTGCCCGCCGCCCGGATCCCCACTTTCAGATCCCGTTTCTGGTGGCGCTGCCTGACTTTCTCCAGCGCGTGGTGGCGAGATGGCTCCGGCCGGACGTCCCTTACAACGTGACCCACATCTACGGGACGACCTGGGGTATCGCCAGGCAGTTCCCGCGCGGCGGCTTCGAGATGCACGTGATCTCGCACCGCGCCGGCTGGACGCGCCATCTCTCCTGGAACTACCTCGTATTGAGCAAGAAGGTGCCCTGAGAATCCCCCCGCCCGAGGCCTTGCGGCTCGCCGGGCGGGTGTGGTCGAGGCTGCGGGCCAGCGCTCCCCGCCGGACTACTCAGGCGTTTGGCAGGTCAAGCCGCGGTTCGCAATAGCGTTGCGGATGATCTGGGTGCAAGCCGCGGCCTCCTCCTGGGTGATGGGCAGGATGATGTTGGCCGGGGCCCCGACGTACCCGCAGGAATAGGTTGCCTCTTCAGGTGCGGTAGAGAAAACTTCGCCGGTACCGTTGGAGGCCGAGAGGTTGGAGCCGGTATCGAAGCACGAGTTGGCACCTGTCAGGACGGCGTTGAATGCGGGAATGCTCGTGCAGGGGCAGGTCAGCTCGCAGGGGAGGTCGCGGCCAGTGATGTTCTGAAACCTGTTCCGCACCTGGCCGCAGGCGGTCGCCGAGGCGTGCGGATCGGCGCTCTCGCAGTCCATCGCTTCGCAGTAGGCGGTGCAGAGGCCGTAAGCGGCCCCGGTCTCGGCGTCGCAGACGGTCTCGAGGGAGGGAGGCACGCCGTCCGGAGTCTTTGCCAGGGCGGCACCGGTACCGGTACAGATCAGCAGCAGGGCGAAGGCGAGAGTGTGGTTGGCTTTCATCAGTGTTCTCCTTTGTCATGTTTCCAGGAGACCCCCGCGGATTGGCAAGGCAGTCTCCGGGAGTCATCTGGCGGTTCACAATCGACCGCCGGCCGTATCTCGGCCTGGCATGGCACTCGATGACCTTCAGAATAGCAGCCCGGAACGCCATACGCATCATTTTCGACAAGAAAAGCGGCCGTGCAAACATCATCGCAAGTGGTTTGTTAGCAAAGCTTTGAAATGTTTTTGACGGCACTCGTAATAAGAAGTGTCTATCGAAACCTCTCTATACCGATAGCCGGGGTGCCGGGCCTTTTGCGTCAGTCGCCGTCTTTACGGAGCGAGCCGGGCGTGATGGATCGAATCGCTTCCGAATACGCGGGCTCTCCCGGCGTCTGATCCGCCGCGTCGAGCTCGGCGAGAAATGTGGCGAGAGTCGAGCGGGCGTCGCCGGCGAGGGCGCGGCCGAGCTCCTCCGCGTTCTCTTCCAGGTCGTCGGAGCTCTCGGCGTCGAATGGAGCGGCGACGGCGCGGGCCGTGCTCAGCACCGGCAGGAGGCAGGTCTCCACGAAGGGCATCTGGAGGCCCACGGCGGTGGCCAGACGCTCCAGGGTCCTGCGGGGCGGCACCGTGCGCCCGGTCTCGTAGTGGGAGATCGAGCTGACGTCCACTCCCGCGGCGGCGGCCATCTCGGCCTGATCCCACTCGCGGAGCTCGCGCAGAACTCGAACCAGGAGCTTCAGGTCTGCCGGATCGTCGTGCCCTTCCATCTCTTCTCCCTCCAGAGTATGACCACATGGATTCTCTGCTGGATTTTTCTACCGTATCTCCAGCACCCTATTCCGTGAAGGAGCGACCGGACGGCCGATCCAGGCTGGCCGGTTACGTCTCCCGAAAGGAGCCGCACATGTTTCGACGCCGTCTTCTCCGTACCTTCGCCGTTCTGGTGGTCTCTGTGGCACTCACCACGCCTCTGTGCGAAGCCGCTTCCCGGGGCCGCGCCAGCCGGACGTCTCCGGCGTTCAACCATCCCGGCATCTGGGCGTGGGTGACGAGCCTCTGGGCCAAAAACGGCTGCAGCATCGATCCGGGAGGCCTTTGCGCCACCAACCCCACGAGTCAACCTCTCGCTCCCGTTCCCTCCGGGAGCAGCTTGGATGCCGGTTGTGGGATCGATCCGGGCGGCAGCCCTTGCGGAGGGCACCCGTAGTCGCGACGTTTCATCCTTCGAATCGCAGTTTAGGGTCGTGCTGCGCCCGCTGGAGGAACAGCGCGACCCGCCGCGCCAACTCCGCCGAGGCGGCTTCGCGACGGGCGGCATCGCAGAAAATCTGGAGAGCAGCGAGCGCTTCGCGATGGATCCCCTGAGCTCGGAAGATCCACAGCATCTCCCCGGCAAGAGCGCGGACTTCTCGTGTATGCCCCTGCTCTAGAAGGAGCGCCGCCAACTCCAGAGTAACCAGTGCGCAGTCATAGGCGATCTCGCGGGCGGTGAACTCCCGCCGCACCTGCTCGAAGGCCGCCCGCGCCTCCGCACCGCGCCCGAGTCCGGCTGCAACCTTCCCCTTCAGCCAGACCACCCGCACCAAGTCCAGCTCTTTCCTTAGCGCCAACGCCAACTCCTGGACTTCGGGCAGTAACGCCTCCGCTTCCGTGTGCTTTTCCAGATGGCAGAGGTTGACGACCAGGTTGAAGCGAAGGCCGAATAAAAGGCGCGGCTCGCGACGTCTATCGACGAGCGGGGCCGCCTCGCGTAGAGCCTCAATGGCACGTTCGGCCTTTCCCATCTGCTCCAAAGTGAATGCCTTATTCATCAGGATGCGTCCCGCGAAATCCCGAGGTGCGGCGGTCAGAGCGCGGTCGAGCCGGTCCAGCGCCTCTGTGAACTGCCGCCGGTCTCGATAAAAAGACGCTTCGCGGTCCAGCAGGCGCCATTCCGCGAGGAGTCCATAATCGCTGCCGGCTCCGGCCTCCCAAAGTTTCCAGGCATGGGCGAAAGTCGCCTCCGCTCCCGGCAGGTCGCCGCTGACGCGCTGGGCGTTGGCGAGAAAGCCCAGCGTGTAGCCCTCCAGGCGCGAGCGCCAAATCTCGCCGTCAGGCACCAATTCCGCCACCCGATGGGCCAGCCGGGCTAGCTCCAGAGCGCGGTCCGCCCGGTCCGAAGCCGCCTCCTCGCTCTCGTGGCAGAGACGCTCCGCCAGGGACCAGACCTGAAACTCCCGGGCGTCTTCCACGGCCAGCCGGCGCTGCGCCGGGGTCATGCTCTCGAGCCGCTCCCAGAGCGCCGCCGCTTTGCGCCGGTCCTGCCGCATCCGGCGGGTCCGCGCCAGCTTGAGCAGGTGCGCCGAGGTCAGATTCATCGCCCTCACTCCCGACCGCGCGGCGAGTCGCCCGATCAACCGGCGCTCGCCGGGAGTCGGATCCACGGGAGAAAGGGGGGCCTCGTCCGTGACCCCGGTGGATTTGCCGGCGACGAGGAGGAAGAAGTCGATCGCCGCGCCGTCGAAGCCCATCGCGCCGACGAGCGTCTCCAGGCGCTCCCGGGAGAGGGTCCGCGCCCCTCTTTCGTAGAGGGAGATCATCTTCGCCGAGACCCCGCTGGCCGCCTCCAGGTCACGCCCGGTCCAGCCGCGCGACTTCCGGATCAGGGCGAGGACCAGGCTGAGGATTGGGGGTGCGGGTCGTGGCATCGTTGGGGTCTCGTCGCGTTCTCTGAAAATAGAGTAGCTTGATTCCCCCTTCCCGTGACACCCGGACGACATTTCTTCGCTCTCTCCGCTTCTCGCGGCGGGTAGATGCTCGGAAAGAGGAACTCCCTTTCCAGCCCGGGTGGAACTTCAGGCCCCGGCCGTTCCGGATCGGAACGTCAGCCGGTAGCGTCGGGAAATGACAAGGAGGGACGGATGACCGAGAGCGAGAGCCTGGCCGTCGACCTGGCCGCGATCCAGCAGGAGCTGCGGGAGGTGCTCCCCGATCTGAGGGGGATCGAGAGGAGGCTGAGGGCCATCCATGGGCGCCTGCCCGCCCCCTCGGAAGCGGAGATGGAGCCGGAGGCTGAAGACGAGGCGAACGTCTCGACCGAGATCCGCTCCGTCATCGAGTGCGTGCTCGCCGACAGCCTGGGGCCGGCGATCCGGGACCTCGAGACGGTTTCCCGCTATGGGGTCAAGGGCAGGGGAAAGGACGGGGAGTAGACAGAGAGAACAGGCGGCCACCAAGGGCCGCCCTTTCCCTTCCGCCATGACGAGGACTACCCTGTGCAGCGCATGAAACAGGACAGGGTGGTGGTGCCGCAGGTCTCTTCTCCGCTGTCGGCGGGGACGAATCCACCCTTGGCCCTGGGCAGCGCCGAGTCCTGCAACTGCCCAAGGGTCTCTTTGCTCAGATGGCGACGACGCGAAACGTTATCAGGTGCGTGCCGTGGAGCAGGTGATCAGGGAGTCGAAGTCATGAAAGACAGTGCAAGATACGCGAAGATCGTCGAGTGGTCGGAAGAAGACCAGTGCTTTGTCGGCAGCTCTCCCGGGCTGATCTACGGAGGCTGTCACGGCCAGGACGAGAGGGAAGTTTTCGACCAGTTGTGTCAGATCGTGGAAGAGGCCATCGAGCTCTACAAGGTGGACGGTAGGCCGTTGCCTCCGCCCACCGCTGGACGAGACTTCGCCAACAAGATGCAGAACGTCGCGTGATCCCTCCAGCCTCGCAGGGGGACCAGATTCCTTACGGCTCGCCTTCGAACAGCGCCTCGGTCGGCAGGGTCCGCGGGCCGCTCTCGTCGCAGACCGCGTATTTGGCGGGGTACATCGAGACCCCGGCGTGCTCGCCGCGCGCGTTCAGGACGTAGAAGTTGAGCCCGAAGTTGGGCTGTCGGCGGTCGTTCAGCAACCTTTTCTCGATGGTGTTGGCGACCACGCGCCGGAGCGCCTCCATGCCGGCGTCCTTGGGATGCGCGCCGCGGCGCAGGGCCTCGACGATCAGGTACGAGGAGAGGTTGTAAAGGTTGGCCTCGCCGCGTCCGGTGGAGCCGGCGGCGCCGACCGCGCCGTCGACGTAGAGGCCGGCGCCGAGAATGGGGGAGTCGCCGACGCGGCCGGGGATCTTCCAGGCGAGGCCGCTGGTGGTGGTCACGCCGCAGATCTCCCCCCTGGCGTTGATGCCGTCGCAGTTGATGGTGCCCCAGAGGTGCTCGCGATCGATCAATCCCTCACGGGCCATCTGCACGCCGGCGCGGAAGCCCGCCTCGGCGCGGTCCTTGGGGTCGAGATAGTGGGAGGGGTCGGTGCGGCGCTTCCATTCGAGCCAGAGCCGGCGGGACTTCTCGGTGTTGAGATCGTCCTCGATCCTGAACCCGAGGGAGCGGGCGAACTCCCGCGCGCCGTGGCCGACGAGAAGGTGGTGGTCGGTCATTTCCATCACCGCCTTGGCGACCAGCGAGGGGGTGCGCACGCCTTCGAGGGAGGCGACGCCTCCGGCCCGCTTCTTCGGCCCGTGCATGCAGCAGGAGTCGAGCTGCACGACCCCCTCGGCGTTCGGCAGGCCGCCGTAGCCGACGCTGTCGTCCTCGGGGTCGAGCTCGACGAGGTTGACGCCGGCGATCAGCGCGTCGAGGACGTCCGACCCTTGAGTCATCAGGGTGAACGCCTTCTGCACGCAGGTGACGTCGCCGCCGTTCTTGAAGACGTTGCCGTTGGCGGAGGAGATCACCACGGGCCTGGCGCTCTTCGGGGCCACGACCGCAGGCGCCTGGCCCGGCGATTGTCCGAAGGCTCCATGCGGCAGGGCCGCGGCGAGTCCCGCGGCGGCACCGGCACGGATCAGCTCACGGCGGTTCAGCTTGTCGCTCATCTTCGGTCCTCCTGGGTGGAAAGAAGCGGGTCAGTGGCCAAGCATAGCCCGGATGAAGACGCGCCTGCCGTGCTCGATGCCCGCGTTCTTCTTCCCTCGCGTCGTCTCTTTACGGTATCTTTGACGGACATCTGGAGAGTTCCTATACTCGAAGCCATGGCCGAGCCCGCGTGGAAGACCCCGATCGAGGAGAGCGACGAGCCGGAAGGCGGCGATTCCGGCGTCGTCCTGCTTCAGCGCTGGGTCGAGCGTCCGGACGGCTGCTTCGAGCTCCTGGAACGACCGGTGACGCTGGAGGACTATCTCGATCCACAGCTCGAGGACAAATTGATCCAGGGAAACTCCCACGCTCTCGTTCGCCGCACCCTTGCCGACGTTCTGTACCGGCACTTCCTGACGGACGGGGACGTGTTCGTCCTGGAGGACGTCAAGGTCCTGTTCGGGCCGGGCTTTCCGGGACCAGGCCCCGACGTCTCGGTGATCCGGGGGGCGCGGGACCCGGACCCCGACTTCGAGAGCTTCGACACGGTGAGGCAGGGGGTCATCCCCTGCCTCCTGATCGAGGTCATCTCCCCTTCCGACCCCCGGGTCCGCCGCATGGACGAGGTGGACAAGAAGGATCTCTACGAGCGGATCGGCATCCCCGAGTACCTGCTGGTGGACCTTCCGCGCCGGGCCACGGCTCACCGTTTCCAGATCCGGGGGTATCGGCTGGGAGCCGGCAGGCGCTATCAGGCGATCCAGCCGGATGGGGAGGGGCGCCTGCTTTCCGAGACGGCGGGTCTCCGCTTCGGCCCCTCCCCGGATGGGCAGTGGATCGAGGTCTTCGTCGCCTCGACCGGCGAGCGGCTTCTGACCTCGTGGGAGGCGGAGGAGAAAGCCGCCCGCGAAGCAGAGGGCCGGAAGGTGGCCGAGGAAGAGCTGGTCCGCCTGCGCGCGGAGATCGAGCGTCTCAAGAACCGGGAGTAGCCTTCCTCATGATCCGCCTGGCCACGGAACGCGACGCCGAAGCCATTCAGCGGATCTACGCGCCGTTCGTCCTGCACACGGCGGTCTCCTTCGAGATGGAGCCGCCCGGCGTGGACGAGATGCGCTCGCGCATGCTCAAGATCCTGGCGCGCCTCCCCTGGCTGGTCTGCGAGTTGAAGGGCAACGTGATCGGTTACGCCTACGCCAGCCTCCACCGGGAGCGGGCGGCCTATGGCTGGTCGGTGGACGTCACCGTCTACATCCACGAAGACTACAGACGGCATGGGATCGGGAAGGCGTTGTATACGTCCCTGTTCGCGGTGCTCAGGCTCCAGGGTTTTTACAACGCCTACGCCGGGGTCACCCTGCCGAATCCCGGCAGCGCCGGCCTGCACGAGGCGATGGGGTTCACGCCGGTCGGGGTCTACCGCTCGGTGGGCTACAAGCTCGGCCGGTGGCATGACGTGGGGTGGTGGCAGCTCGCGCTGCGGGATCACTCCACGGCGCCGGCAGCCCTGGCGGACATCGCCTCGGTGGCTGCCGGCGCGGAATGGGAGGCCGCGGTGGGATCAGGCCTGGCCGTTTTGCGGGTGTAGCGGCTCGACCAGATCCTCCTGGCTGGGAAACTGGAGGCGGACCAGCCGCCGGAGCTCCACCCCCCAGACCACGAGGCAGCCGACGAGCATGGCGATCAGGCCGAAGCCGGCGCCACGATTCAGTTTTTCCGCCAGCCAGGCAAGTTTGTGAGCCGGATCGCCGCCCCCTGGATTCGCGAGCACCACCCACTCGCCCATCCGGAGGGAGAAGCCCAGGACGACCAGGGAGGCGCTCGTCGCCGCTAGCCGCATCACCCAGTAGAACCGGACCCGGCGGGGGTTGGCCAGCAGGACGCACGAGCGGATCACCCCCAGCAGGATGAGCGGATAGATCGCCTTGAAAAGGATTTGCGCGCCCGGCCCGAAGCTCAGCAGGGCGGTGCCGTCGCCGAAGATCGTGCGCGGGTAGAACGGCAGGGCCGGCAACCAGGGCAGCAAGATAACGAGGACGATCAGCTCGCCGATCGATTGGGAGCGCGGAATCCGCCGCCCCTCTTGCGCCGTGGAGCGGGAGGCCGGGTGCGGCGATTTCCAGCCCCAGGGGAAACGGTCGCCGGACCTCTGCGCCAGGGTGAAGAGGCCGGTGACGATCGCGAACTGGAAGATGAAATGGGAGAGCATCGCCATCGCCGTCTGCAGCATCGGCTGGTGGCTGGCGAACGCGATCGCGGCGGCCACGCTGACGACGATCGTGATCCCCAGGTTGAGCAGCAAAATCTTTATGTAGAGCGGGAACAGCACGGGGCCGATCAGCTCGCGGCCGAAGGCGACGCTGCGCTGGGCCGTCTGATAGCGGCCAGCCACCTGCATGGGGCTGCCATGCTGTTTGAGGATGGTTTCCTGCTCGGCTTCGGTCAGCGGCCGGCCGAGCTCGGCCTCCTGGTCTTCCATCCGCGACAGGATGGCGTCCGACAGCTCTTGCAGGATGTCGTCCCGCTGCTCCTTGGGCAGGAGACTTTTGACGGCTTGCAGATAGCGATCGAGGAGCTTCATGGTCATGCCTCCTGGAGAATCCGGTTCAGCGACGTGTTGATGCGTTGCCACTCGTCCAGCAGTTGTTCGAGGATCCGCCCGCCGTCGGGCGAGAGGCGGTAGAAGCGCTTGTTGCGCTTGTTCTCCTCCCGCCATTCGCTGACCAGCAGGCCCTGGCTCTCCAGACGCCGGAGCAGCGGGTAGAGGGTGCCTTCGTCGATCTCCAGCCCCTGATCGGCGAGAGCCTTGCGCAAGGTGTAGCCATAGTGCTCGGCCCGGAGCTGCACCAGCACGGCCAGAATCAGGCAGCCGCGGCGGAGCTCGAGGCGGAGGTGTTCGAAGAGATCGGTGTCCATGAGTATTCTGGTTCCTGTACGACGCATACTATACGCCACACAGTATAGAAGGTTTCAGCCCCGGGCAGATTTCCGCTCCCGATCCTGTTACACCTTCCGGACGAGAGAAGTGACGCCCTCTTGACAAGCCGATATACTCAAGTCTAGTATAAGCCTCGGCCGGCCAGACCGGCCCTTTCTTATAGGCCTGATATGCTCATCGAGAGCATAGGGGGAAATCGGATGAACCTGGAAACTCCACGGCCGTACGCCTCGCTGGACTACACCCCGGAGGTGGCGCGGGCCACCGCCGCCATCCATGAGAAGGTGCGCTCGGTGATCCCGGATCTGGAGTGGCCGGTCTTCGCTCCCTACATCGCGGCGATCAACGAGTTGAAGCGGCAGAGGAACGCCGTCATCATCGCCCACAACTACCAGACGCCCGAGATCTTCCACGGCGTGGCCGACTTCGTCGGCGACTCGCTGTCGATGGCGCAGCAGGGGGCGAAGACAGACGCCGACGTCATCGTGCTGGCCGGCGTCCATTTCATGGCGGAGACGGCGAAGATCCTCTCGCCGGAGAAGACCGTGCTGATCCCGGACCTGCGGGCCGGCTGCTCGCTGGCGGCCTCGATCACGGCCGAGGACATCCGCCTGCTCCGCCAGCGCTACCCCGGCGTGCCGGTGGTGACCTACGTCAACACCTCGGCGGCGGTGAAGGCGGAGTCGGACATCTGCTGCACCTCGGCCAACGCGGTGGCGGTGGTCGAGTCGCTGGGGGTGGACCGGGTGATCTTCTTGCCCGACGAGTTCCTCGGCAAGTACGTGGCCTCGCAGACCCAGGTCCAGATCATCCTCTGGAAGGGTCACTGCGAGGTGCACGAGCGCTTCACCGGCCAGGAGCTGCGCGACTACCGCGCGGCCCAGGGGGAGGGGATCCAGATCCTCGCCCACCCCGAGTGCCCGCCGGAGGTGCTGGCGGAGGCCGACTTCGTGGGCTCCACGGCGGCGATGATCCGCCACGTGGACCAGGAGCGGCCGCGGCGGGTGGTGCTGATCACCGAGTGCTCGATGAGCGACAACGTGGCGGTCGAGTTCCCCGACGTCGAGTTCGTCCGCCCGTGCAATCTCTGCCCGCACATGAAGCGGATCACCCTGCCGAAGATCCTGCACTCGCTGCAGACGATGGAGTTCCAGGTGGAGGTCGACCCCGAGGTGGCGGCGCGCGCCCGGCTGGCGGTCGAGAGAATGCTGGCCGTTGGGAGGAGGGAAGGCAAATGAGCGGATTTGGCGGCGGCTTCAAAGTGAACGGTTCGGGGATCGACGGCGTCTCGCGCTCCGAGGTCCTGGTGGTGGGGAGCGGCGCGGCGGGCCTGACGGCTGCGCTCGGCTGCGCCCCCCGGCGCGCCACGGTGCTGACCAAGACGCGCCTGGGCATCGGCGGCTCCAGCCCCTGGGCGCAGGGGGGGATCGCCGCCGCCGTCGGCCGCGACGACGCGCCGGCTCTCCACGCCGCGGACACCATGGCCGCCGGCGCGGGGCTGAACGATCCGCACGTGGTGGACATCCTCACCGCCGAGGGGCCGGAGCGGGTCAAGGCGCTGCTCGCCCTCGGCGCCCACTTCGATCTCGACGACACCGGCTCGCTCTCCCTCGGCCGCGAGGCCGCCCACAGCCGCCGCCGCATCCTCCACGCCCGCGACGCGACCGGGGCGGAAGTCGTGCGCACCCTGGTCGAGGCGGTGCGCCGCGCTCCCGAGGTGCGGGTGGTGGACGAGGCGTTCGCGATCGACCTCGCGGTGGAGGACGGCCGGGTGGTCGGCCTCCTCGCCGTCCACGCCGACGGCCGCCGCGTGCTCCATCTCGCCCCCGCCGTGGTGCTGGCGACCGGCGGCCTCGGGCAGCTCTATCTCCACACCACCAATCCGAAAGAGGCCACGGCCGACGGCCTGGCGATGGCGGCGCGCGCCGGCGCCCGTCTGGTGGACCTCGAGTTCGTGCAGTTCCACCCCACGGCGCTGGCGACCGGGGCCGATCCTATGCCGCTGCTCACCGAGGCGCTGCGCGGCGAGGGGGCGGTCCTGATCAACGATCAGGGGCTGCGCTTCATGATTGGCGAGCATCCGGACGCCGAGCTCGCCCCGCGCGACGTGGTGGCGCGGGCGATCTGGAAGCAGTCGATGGCCGGGCATGGCGTCTTCCTCGACGCCCGGGAGGCGGTGGGGGAGGAGTTCCCCGAGCACTTCCCGACCGTCTTCCATCTCTGCCAGGAGCATGGGCTCGATCCGCGGACCCAGCCGATCCCGGTCGCTCCGGCCGCGCACTACCACATGGGCGGCATCGCGGTGGACGACAACGGCCGCACCTCGCTCCCCGGCCTCTGGGCCTGCGGCGAGGTGGCCGCGACCGGCGCCCACGGCGCCAACCGTCTGGCCAGCAACTCGCTCCTGGAGGCGCTGGTGTTCGGCGCCCGGGTGGCGGACGATCTGCGCTCCAGTCCTCCGGCCTCGGGCAAGACACCGCGCGGCCGGCTGGCCGGCGGCGTCTCCTCCTCCGATCTGGCCGCGCCCGGCAACGCGGAGCTGACCGCGGCGGTGCGGCGGCTGATGTGGGAGAAGGTGGGTCTGGTGCGCGACGAGGCGGGCCTCACCGCCGCCGTCGCCGAGCTGCGGGGCCTTGCCGCGGCCCATCCCCAGGCTTCCGGAGAGGCGCGGAACCTCCTCGGGGTCGCCCGGCTGGTCGCCGAAGCGGCCCTGGAGCGGCGGGAGAGCCGGGGCGGCCACTACCGTTCCGACTATCCGGAGAGCGATCCCGCCTGGCAGCGGCGGCTGTTCCTGACGGCTGTTCCTGACGGCTCGGCCCATTTCGAAGCCGTCGAGGCGCCGCTTTTCGCTACGGCTGGGAGCCGGTCGTCGTGAGCGGGCCGGTCGCGATCATCGCGCCGGCCGTCCCTCTTCCTCCGCTCTACCCGATCCTCTACGAGCCCCTGGTCCGCCGGGCGCTGGAGGAGGATCTGGGCCGGGCGGGGGACCTGACGAGCGACGCCATTCTGCCGCCGGATCTGACGGCCGAGGCCCGGGTCGTCGCCCGCGCGGCCGGCCGGATCGCGGGTCTTCCGGCGGCACTTTCCGCCTTCCGGTTGCTAGATTTTTCCATCCGGATTCAAGAGCATGCTGTCGACGGCCAGGATGTCGAGGCGGGAACGGTCCTCGCCACCGTCCAGGGTCCGGCGCGCACGATCCTTTCGGCCGAGCGCACGGCGCTCAACCTGCTGGGGCGACTCTGCGGCATCGCCACCGCCACGCGCGACATGCAGGCGCTGGTCGCCCCGCACGGCGCCCACATCGTCTGCACCCGCAAGACCACCCCCGGCCTGCGGGCGCTCGAGAAGTACGCCGTCCGCTGCGGCGGCGGGCACAACCACCGGTTCGGATTGGACGACGCCGTCCTGATCAAGGACAACCACGTCGCGCTGGCCGGCGGCATCCGCCCCGCCTTCGAGCGCGCCCGCCGCGCCGTCGGCCACCTGGTGAAGATCGAGATCGAGGTGGACTCCCTGGCTCAGCTCCGCGAGGCCCTCGACGTAGGGGCGGACGTGGTGCTGCTCGACAACATGTCGCTGGAGATGCTGCGCGAGGCGGTGGCGATGGCCAAGGGGCGGGCGGTCACGGAAGCGTCCGGCGGGATCAACCCTAGGACGGCAGCCGGAATCGCCGCGACGGGGGTGAATTTCCTGTCGATGGGTTGGTTGACGCACAGCGCGCCGTCTTTGGATGTGGCGCTGGATGTGGGGTAGGACGAACCCTCACCCCCGGCCCCTCTCCCGTCCCCTCCCACCCTCCCTCACCGGGAGAGGGGAGAAAGACAAAGACACCGAGAAATGTCCGTCAACTAACTTCTCCCTCTTCTTCCGGTGAGGGAGGGTGGGAGGGGACGGGAGAAGAGGGTCGGGGTGATGAGGGCCTCTACGGCCCGAAGTTGCACAGATCGTCCACCCGCAACGCCTCGTTGCCCGTGCTGAAACGCCCCTCGGCGCTCATGATGACGCTCACCCAGGCCTGGGCATGGGTGGAGTCCCGGTGCCAGAGGTCGAGCATCATCCAGCCGAAGGGCTGCGCGACGGGTAGCGCGGCGCTGCCGACGTGCACCTTCTGGGTGGTCAGCGGGAAGGCGCTGCTGTTGGAGACCTCCCGCGGGTTCTCCTCCTCGTCGAAGATCACGAGCTGCATCTCGCCGAGCGGCGACCAGTTGGGCGCCGTGTCGCAGGAGGTGGGGGCGACCGCGGCCCGTCGGTTGTCGCGCCAGACGACCAGGTCGGTGCCGCCGGAGAAGGTGCCGCCGTCCACGTAGCGCGCGTAGTACAGGCTCGACAGGGGGACCCGGTTGTCGCGCGCGTCGAAGCCCACGTAGCGGCCGTAGAAGGTATAGATGCCGCCGGTGTTCAGGACGTCCGGATCGGCGACGATGGCGACCGCCGTCTGGCCGTCCGACGTGTTCCGCTTCGAGTTGATGTAGGTGTAGTCCCCCCAGAGCACGTTGGCGTCGCTCGCCAGACCGTTGCCGCCGGTCGCGAAGTAGGTGCCGTTCGCCGGGGTGTTGACCAGCGTGCCCACGGTGGACGGCGAGCAGCGGTTCACCGCGTCGACGGTGATGTAGCCGGTCGCCACGTTGGGACCGGCGGCGGCGGCGCCGGCGCACTGGCCGGCTGCCACCGGCTGGCCGGTATGGGCGGCGCGGAGCCAGGCGACGTCGGCGCCGCCGAGCTGCGGCGAGACGCCGGTCGAGCCGGTGTTGCCGCAGCCCGCGAAGAGGGTCCCCGTCTCCGAGAGCGAGCCGGAGTTGCTGGTGTCCGGCCCGGTCTGCGGCAGCGTCCCCGCGAAGAGGTCGCGCAGGTTGATCGTCTGCACGTCGTAGCCGGTCAGGTAGACGTCGAAGGCGAGGCTGGGGACGCCCCAGTTGGTCCACAGCACCACCCGGGCGAGGGTGGACTTGGCCGAGGCGTTGTTGACCGAGAACAGCGTCGTCTGGCCGGCGGGGTCGCCGAGATCCACCTCGAAGTAGGGGATCAGCATCGTCGCGGCCGGCTGATCGGCCAGCCGGCAGTTCCCCTCGAGGATGCCGGCGGAAGAGGGAACGGCCGCGAGCAGCGCGCCGAAAAACAAAAGCAGGAAATGTCTCGCGGACATGGCTGTTATCTCCCTGTAGCGACTTGACCGGCACCCCGCTGGCTTGCTGGTCTCAAGTCCGTCGTCACCCCCCACTGCGACTTTCATGCCATGCCCCTCTCGTCCCCGCTGCGGTTAAACTAGGAACCCTATGAGCGAAACCCTTGTCCAGATCGGCGGCGCCCCGAGCCCGTCCGCTCCCCGCCGGGAGGGGCGGCCGGAGTGGCTCCGCATCCGGCTCGCGACTCCCGCGTCCTACCATCAGGTCCGCTCGCTGGTCGAGCGGCTCGATCTCCATACCGTCTGCCAGGAGGCCCGCTGCCCCAACATCTACGAGTGCTGGGGCGAGCACGGCACGGCGACCTTCATGATCCTGGGCGACGTCTGCACCCGCCGCTGCGGCTTCTGCGCCGTGACCTCCGGCCGTCCGCCGGCCGGACCCGATCCGCTGGAGCCCGACCACGTGGCCGAGGCGGTCGCGGTGATGGGGCTGCGCCACGCCGTTCTCACCTCCGTCGACCGCGACGACCTGCCGGACGGCGGCGCGCGCCACTGGGCGCGGGTGATCGCCGCCGTCCACGCGAAGAATTCCGCCTGCGCCGTCGAGGTGCTGACCCCCGACTTCCGTGGCGTTCCCGACGCTCTGGACATCGTGCTCGGCGCCGCCCCGGAGGTCTTCTCCCACAACATGGAGACGGTGCCGAGCCTCTACCGCAAGGCCCGCCCGGGGAGCCGCTACGACCGCAGCCTGGCCCTCCTCGCCGAGGCCTCCCGCCGCCGCGACGCCGGCGAGTACGCCGGCCGCGTCAAGACGGGCATCATGCTGGGCCTGGGCGAGACGCCGGACGAAATCTACTCCACGATCACCGACATCCGAAGCGCCGGGGTCGAGATCATGACCCTGGGCCAGTATCTGCAGCCCACCCCGAAGCACCTGCCGGTGGCCCGCTGGGTGCACCCGGACGAGTTCGCCGCCTACCGCGATTTCGCCCTCTCGCTCGGCTTCGCCCACTGCGAATCCGGCCCCCTGGTGCGCAGCAGCTACCACGCCCACGAGCATGTGAAGAAGCAACCAGGGACATAAGAGACCTCAGGGACGGCAGGGACACGGAGGTTTTGTTTCCCTGCCGTCCCTGTTGTCCCTGTTGTCTCTTTCGTCCCTGGCGCGGGGCAAATCCCCACCTTTTCGAAATGGGTTGACACCCTCCCTGAAAGACTCCCACAATGGGAGCTACTTTTATTTACTATGTATTCTTCTGCGCGGCGCCATGCGGCCCTGGGACGGGTCTTTCTCCGCCTCCTTGCGGGAGCGGCTCTGAGCCTGCTCGCCGCGGCTCCCGCCCTCGCGATCAGTACCTCCGAAGAAGTCACCGGCAGCCTCGAAGGGCGCCCGGCGTTCCGCTTCTTCGGCTCCGAGCAGGGCCTCCCTCAGATCACCCCGCAGGCCTTCGCCGTCGACGCGCGGGGCTTTCTCTGGACCGGCACCGGGGATGGCGCGGCCGTCTACAACGGCCGCACCTGGAAGGCGGTCGACATGCCGAACCGGGAGGAATCGAACACCATCAAGGACATCCTGGCCAGCGCGGACGGCTCGATCTGGTTCGCGACGACCATCGGCCTCGCCCATCTCCAGAAGGGCCAATGGACCCTGCTCGGCGTGAACACGGGCCTCCCCTCCAACCGGATCCTCTGCCTGGCCGAGGAGAGGGACGGCTCCCGGAGAGTGCTCTGGGTGGGAACGGACAAGGGGCTCGCGCGGTGGGACGGCTCGACCTGGAGCGTGTTCGACGTCCGCGAGACCGGCCTTCCGCACGAGCGGATCACGTCTCTCCTGGCTCTCCAGACCGCGCAGGGCCCGGTCCTCTGGGTGGGGACCGACCTCGGGCTCGTGCGCCGGGCGGGGGGGCGCTGGACGGCATTTCCCGCCGGCGGCGGACTCCCGGAGGCAAGAGTCTCGGCTCTGATCGAGGGGCGCTCCGGCGGGCGCTCCCTCCTGTGGGTCGCGACGGACGGCGGCGGTCTCGCGCGGTATGACGGAGAGAAATGGACGGCGGAGGAGGGGCTCCCCAGCAACCGCGTGTTCAGCCTCGCCCTCCTGGACAGCGGAGCCGGGGACGAGCTCTGGGTGGGCACCGCCGAGGGTCTGGCCCGCCGGGCCGCCGACCGGGCCCATACCACCTGGACCGTCTACAACTCCCGGAATGCCGGCCTGCCGTCCGAGCAGATCATGCGCCTGTTCGCCAGCCGGAGCGGCGGCAGGCCCGTCCTCTGGATCGGGATGAACGCGGGGGGGATGGCCGTCCTCCATCCGGGCGGATGGAAGGCGCTCGACTTCCGCAACTCCGGCCTGCCGCAGGCCTGGATCTACCATATCGCCGAGAGCGGCCCCCCCGAGCGGCCCACCTACTGGTTCTCCACCGAGACCGGAGGGCTCGTCCGCTGGGAGGCGGGGACCTGGAGCGCCTTCCACGCGGGGACACCGCTGGAAAATCTCGAGGTCAACCTGGCCCTCCCAACCCCCGGGCCTCACGGCTCGGCCCTATGGGTGGGGACGAACCGCGGCCTGTGGCACTGGGAGAAGGGGCGGTGGACGTCCATCCGCGAGCTCGCCTCGGGTTTTCCGGAGGACGCGAATGTGCTCGCGATGGTCGAAAGCCGGACGCCGTCCGGCCCGGTCCTCTGGGTCGGCACCAACTCCGGCCTGGTGCGCTGCGCCGGGAGCCGGTGCGAGGTCCTCAATCCCGAGAATTCCGATCTGCCGGACCACCGGATTTATACCCTCCTGGAGACCCAGGAGGCGGAGGGGCCCGTTCTCTGGATCGGCACCTGGAACGGCGGGCTGGTGCGCTGGGGGCCCAGCCGGAAGATGATCGGCGCCGGCCATACGACGATCTACAGCACCCAGAACTCTCCGTTGCGGCACAACTGGATCAACGCCCTCCGCGAGGTCCGGTCCGGAGGCGAGCGGTTTCTCTGGATCGGCACCAACGGCGGAGCGGTGCGTCTCAATCTCTCCGGCGATGTCTCCGCCGGAAACTCCCGCTGGCTGGTGCTCGACGAGAAGAGCAGCCCGGCCCGCCTGCCGAGCAACGTCATCTACCAGATCGTCGACGACGCGCGCGGACGGATCTATCTCGCCAGCGGGCGGGGAATCGCGCGCCTGACCCCCCGGCCGGGCGATCCGAACGGGTACGACGTCTACACGTTCACGGTCCGCGACGGCCTGCCGTTCGGCGAGTGCAACCAGGCGGCCTCCCTGGTCGACCGCGCCGGCCGGCTCTGGGTGGGGACGAGCACCGCCGTGACATGGCTCGATCCCTCCGCGCCGGAGCCGAAGCTCGGCCCCAGCCCGCTGCACCTGGAGCGCATCACCGTCGACGGCCGGGAGCTGGCGCCGGCCGGCGCGCCGCTGCGCCTCGGCGAGAGACCGGCCGAGGTGGTCTTCGAGTATGCGCTGCTCAGCTACTTCCGCGAGCCGGACATCCGCTACCGGGTCCAGCTCGTGGGATGGCAGGACAAGCCCTCGGGCTGGATCCCCGATCCCGTGCAGCGGTTCTCGAATCTGACCGCGGGCTCCTACCGGTTCCGCGTCTGGGGGCGCGACGCCGCGGGAGTCGTCTCCGGGCCGGCCGAGGTCTCCTTCGTGATCCCCGTTTCGCCCTGGCGGACCGGCTGGGCCTACCTGCTCTATGCCGCCGCCGCCGGCCTCCTGATCGGAGGCGGGGTGCGCTGGCGGATCGTCGCCCTGCAGCGGCGCGCCCGGCAACTGGAGGACCTCGTCCAGGAGCGCACCGAGAGCCTCGCCCGCTCCGAAGCCGAGTCCTGGGGGAGAGCCCGGCGCCTCGCCGAGACGGTCAAGGAGCTCGAGTGGTCGGAGAAAGAGGCGCGCATGGCCAAGGAAGAGGCGGACCGCGCCAACCGGTTCAAGAGCCAGTTCCTGGCCAACATGAGCCACGAGATCCGCACGCCGATGAACGCCGTCATCGGCATGACCAGCATCCTCGCCACCTCTCCGCTCACCTCCCAGCAGCGCGAATACCTGGGGACCATCCGCAGCAGCGGCGAGTCGCTGCTCGCCCTGCTGAACGGCATCCTGGACTTCTCGAAGATCGAGGCCGGGAAGCTGGTCATGGAGGCGGCCCCGTTCGATCTCCGCCAATGCGTGGAGGAGGCGGTCGACCTGCTCGCCGTCCAGGCGGCGCGCAAGGGGCTGGAGATCGGCTGCCTGATCGATCCCGCGGTGCCGGCCCTGATCGAGAGCGACGCCACGCGGCTGCGCCAGATCCTGGTCAACCTCCTGGACAACGCGGTCAAGTTCACCTCCTCGGGAGGGGTTCTCGTCCTGGTCGAGGCCTGCTCCTCGCCGCCGCTGGAAGGCTCGCGGGGCGCTCTGGTGGAGGACCGCCGGGTGGATCTCCGTTTCGCCGTGCGCGACACCGGCATCGGCATCGCCGCGGACAGCATGGACCGCCTGTTCCGCCCGTTCAGCCAGGCGGACTCCTCGACCAGCCGGCTGTATGGCGGCACCGGGCTGGGCCTCGCGATCTGCCACCGGCTCGCCCAGGGGCTGGGGGGGCGGATCTGGGTGGAGAGCGAGCCAGGCAAGGGCTCCACCTTCTGGTTCACGATCCGCTGCCGGGCCGGCGCCGATCTGCCGCCGCAAGTCCCGCGCGAGAGCGACGGCGCCGGCAAGATCGAGGGCGCCGGGCTCTCGCCGCTGCGCATCCTGGTCGCCGAGGACAACGTGATCAACCAGAAGGTGGCGCTTCTCCTGCTGGAACGGCTGGGCTATGCGGCGGACGTGGCCGCCGACGGGGAGGAGACTCTGGCCGCGCTGCGCCGGCAGCGCTACGACGTCATTCTCATGGACGTCCAGATGCCCGGAATGGACGGGATCGAGGCGGCGCGGCACATCCGGGAGGAATGGCCGGCCGAAGAGCGCCCGCGGATCATCGCGGTGACCGCCAGCGCCCTGCAGGAAGACCGCGAGACCTGTCTGTCCGCCGGGATGGACGACTTCCTGAGCAAGCCGGTGCTCCTGGAGGACCTGCGCATGGCCCTGTGCCAAGCGAGCGATCCGTGACCTTGCGCCCCGTGTCCGGTGCCGGCGGCTATCCAGGCGAGGTCCGGGCATGAAATGATCGCGATGCTTCACTACTTTCAGAGGAGATCGAAGATGCTAAGCGAGCGGATGCTCGGCGCCCTCAACGAGCAGATCAACGCGGAGCTGAGCTCCGCTTACCAGTATCTCGCCATGGCCGCCTATTTCGAGAGCATCAACCTCGAAGGCTCGGCGCGGTGGATGAAGCGCCAGTCGCGTGAGGAGGTGGAGCATGCGATGAAGATCTTCGAGTTCATCCATGACCGGGACGGCCGGGTCTCGCTCGCGGCCGTCGCCCAGCCGGAGGCGCAGTTCGGTTCGCCCCTCGTGGTCTGGGAGGCGGTCCTGAAACAGGAGCAGGGGGTGACCGCGCGGATCCACGCGCTCTACGCGCTGGCCGGGGAAGAGAAGGACTACGCCACCGAAGTGATGCTCCAGTGGTTCGTCAACGAGCAGGTGGAAGAGGAGAAGCAGGCCAAGCGCATCCTCGATCAGGTCCGGGCCATCGGCGTCTCGAGCTCCGCGATCTTCTTCGTCGACCGCCACCTCGGTAAGGAGGCTGGCAAGGAGGCCGGGGAGAAAGAGTAGGCGGGGGAGTCTTCTGAGAGGCCCTGTTGGAGCCCGTCTGCTACTCTTGGGCTCATGCGAAATTTTGCCTGCTTTCTGCTTGCCGTCTGCGTTGGCTCATCAGCCCATGCCCAGGCCACTTCCGTGGCCGATCGCGTGGCGAAACAGAATACGCTGTTCGAGGAGTTCTATCAGGCCGGCTTGAGGAACTCGCCGGAGCGGGCGACCTCGGTCGGCGACTATCGCTACAACGCGCAGCTCAGCGATGCGTCGCTGGAGCAGATCGCGCGCCAGCACGCGGAGAACGACGCCTTCCTGGCGCGGTTGCGCGCCATCCCCACCACCGGCATGGCGGAGACCGACCGGCTCTCGCACGAGCTCCTGGAGCGGCAGCTCACCCGCGCCGACGTGAGCTACGAGCTCAAGAACTACGAGATGCCGATCCACCAGCAGGGCGGCGTCCATACCTCGCTGGCGGACCTGCCGCTGAGCGTGCCGCTGGATTCGGTGAAGCACTACGAGGACTACATCGCGCGCCTCCACCAGATCCCGCGGGTCTTGAAGCAGACCACCGAAGTGCTGCGCGCCGGCGAGAAGGACGGCCTGATGCCGCCGAAGGTCGTCGTCGACCAGTTGCCGGGCCAGTGTGAGGGGATCGTCGCGGCGAATCCCTTCCTGCTGCCGCTGAAGAAGTTTCCAGCGAGCTTCTCCGAAGCGGAGAAGCAGCGGCTGACGGCCGCGATGACCCAGGCGGCCAACCAGGAGGTTCTCCCGGCCTACAAGGAATTCGCGGCGTTTCTGCGCGACGAGTACGCGCCGAAGGGGCGGACCGCGATCTCGGTCGAGAGCCTGCCGGACGGCAAGCGGCGCTACGCCGAGGCGGTGAAGGCGATGACCACCGTCGACATCACGCCGGAGGCTGTCCATGAGCTGGGCCTCAAAGAGGTGGCGCGGATCACGGCCGAGATGACCCGGCTGGCGCAGGCGCAGGGCTACAAGGACCTCGCCGCGTTCCGCGCCGCGGTCAACAGCGATCCGAAGTGGAAGCCGAAGAGCGAGGACCAGATCGTCGCTGACTTCAAGAAATACATCGACCAGATGCAACCGAGGCTGCCGGAGCTGTTCGGGCTGCTGCCGAAGGCGCCGGTGACCGTCGAGGCCATTCCCGACTTCGACAAGGCCACGGCGACGCACTACGTCCGCGGCACTCCGGACGGCACGCGGGCCGGGCGCGTGGTGGTCGCCGTCGCCGACCCGACCCGCCGCACGCTGGTGAACGACGAGGCCGTCGCCTATCACGAGGGAGTGCCCGGTCACCACCTGCAGGTCAGCATTTCGCAGCAGCTCCAGGGTCTGCCGAAATTCCGGCTGTTCAGCAACTTCCTGTCCGCCTATACCGAGGGGTGGGCGCTGTACTCGGAAGAGCTGGGCAAGGAGATCGGCTTCTACAAGGATCCGGTGTCCGACTATGGCCGGCTGAGCTCGGAGCTGTTCCGCGCCGTGCGGCTGGTGGTCGATACCGGCATCCACCATAAGGGGTGGACGCGCGACCAGGTGATCGCCTACATGCGCGAGAACGACGTCAACCCCGTCGTCGCGGAGACGGAGACCGACCGCTACATCGCATGGCCGGGTCAGGCGCTGGCCTACAAGATGGGGCAACTTAAGATCCGTGAGCTGCGCGAGCGCGCCAAGACGCAACTCGGACCGCGCTTCGACATCAAAGCGTTCCACGACGAAATCCTGAACGGCGGAGCGCTGCCGCTCGACCTCCTGGAGGCGCGCGTGGACGGCTGGCTCAAGACCCAACTGCCACCGAAAGCGGCTGCCCTCCACTCACTTTGAAGGAGAACATGCTTGAAAATTCAGCGCCTGCTCGTCCGCTGCTTCGTTGGGCTTATCGTGAGCTTGCCAATGGCCGGGCATGCTCAAGGAACCGCGAGGCCGGATCTCGTGTTCAGTCAGGTGGTCTCCGGAATGCCGCGGGGAGAAAGCCAGGCGGTGCGTGTCCTCACGGCCAGCTTCAAGCCGGGCGACAAGACCGTTCCTCACACGCACCGATCGCCTGTAACCGTTTATATCCTGGAAGGCGCGTTCACCTTGGAGCTCGAAGGGCGAGAGCCGGTTGTCGTCAAGGCGGGGCAGGCCTTTGTAGAGCCGCCGAACGTAAAGATGACGGGTTACAACCGGAGCGCTACGGAGCCGCTACGCCTGGTGATCTTCTATGTCAGTGAGCCCGACACGCCATTTCTGGACCCGCTGCCTGTGGAGAGCGGAAAGACCCCGACGAAGTGAATCGAGCGAGGTGCCGAGCGAGGTGCCAGGCGATTCGCCTGGCGCCACGATAACCGTCGGCGGATGACTCGCCGGGGCCGGCGGATAGCTCGCCGGAGCCGGCGGATAGCTCGCCGGAGCCGGCGGATGACTCGCCGGAGCCGGCGGATGACTCGCCGGAGCCGGCGGATGACTCGCCGGAGCCGGCGGATGACTCGCCGGAGCCGGCGGATAGCTCGCCGGAGCCGGCGGATAGCTCGCCGGAGCCGGCGGATGACTCGCCGGAGCCGGCGGATAACTCGCCGGAGCCGGCGAACCCCGCACAATGCCCGGCGAACGACGTGAATGCCTTTCACGCTTCTCGCCGCCTCCGGCGAGCCACCCGCCGGCTCCGGCCAACCCAGAAAAGTGCCGGCTGATTCGTGACGGATTCGTGACCACCAAGTCAGCCCATCGCGGAAGGCTGCCGCGGTCACCTCTCGTCCCGGATGCTTGTACTTCACAAACCGCGAAACAAGCCCAAAACCCCCCTCGCAAACTCAAGCGGTTCTAGGGCGAAGAAGATTCGGGACCGGTTTTACGTCTTATCTGTGCATGGGACGAAGACTCCGTTACATCCCCGAAGGCGGGGCCCTGGTCGAGGTCACCTGCCGAACCATCCACAGCCGTTACCTCCTCCGGCCCGGTCCGGAGCTCAACGACATCGTCGTCGGCGTCCTCGGACGCGCCCAGCGGC